>Ga0366783_1088_pt1 | contig 12287 bp, 9 predicted proteins | sample TotcelN113001L10_FD_207059 | JGI IMG/M metagenome (GOLD analysis project Ga0366783, IMG submission 207059) | Enriched cells from coal bed in the Powder River Basin, Montana, United States - Total cells N11 rep2 HSBNCT.N11.300.1.L10 ... | reverse complement strand
GCTGGCTGGTGAGACGCCTTCACACATCATTGTGCCTGCTATACATAAAAACAGGCAGCAGATTGCCGAGCTATTTTCAAAGGTTGCCGGTGAAGAAATAAAATCCGATACGCCTTCGCTGACAGCTTTCGCCCGCAAGATACTGCGCAGTAGCTTTATGACCGCCGATGTGGGCATAACGGGCTGTAATTTTGCTATCGCTGAAACCGGGTCAGTTACCCTGGTAACTAACGAAGGCAATGGCCGCTTGACTACTTCCCTTCCTAAGGTAGTAATCACTGTTATGGGAATGGAACGTATGGTACCTACCTTTGAAGACTTGGAGGCAGTGCTTTCCGTGCTGCCGCGCAATGCTACCGGTCAAAAACTGACCAGTTATATATCGGTGCTTAACGGACCGCGGCGGGATGCTGAAACCGATGGCTGTGAAAAATTCCATCTTGTCATTGTTGACAATGGCCGCAGCCGCATACTGGCTGATGAGGAGTACCGTCAATCGCTTCATTGTATCCGCTGTGGGGCGTGTTTCAACGTATGTCCTGTATACCGGCAAATAGGCGGGCATGCCTATGGTTCGGTCTATGGTGGACCTATCGGATCAGTTATTACGCCACTGCTTGAAAATGATTTGGCTTTTTGGGGTGAATTGCCCTATGCCTCCACTTTATGCGGTGCCTGCGGCGGCGTTTGTCCTGTCAAAATACCCCTCCACGACTTATTGCTGAAACTGCGCCAGCGGCGCATTGACGCCGGTCATACCCATGTATTCGAGAAATTTGCCTTTGGTATGTGGCGGCGTTTTTTCAAAATGCCAAGCACTTATAAATTTGCGATGAAAGCTGCTTCAATTGGCCAGAAGCCGTTGGTTACCAATGGTTATATTCAAGCTCAACTGCCGCTGCTAGCCAACTGGACCAATTCCCGTTATCTCCCGGCTGCGGCTGACAGAACTTTTCGCGATATTTGGGAAAAACGCAAAAATAGCAGGTGAGTATACATGACAAAGATTAGTGAGAATAAGGAGCAAGAGGCAGCCTTTCTCCAGACCGTTGCCAATGCGCTAGGCCGGGATAAACCGGCCGGCAATGCTCCTAGCCGGAAAGAAGCAGGGCCACCGGTCTTCTGGCGGGAGCAAAAATTTGAAAACGAGCAGCCTTTAGAGCAATTTAAGGCTAATTTAGAGACCCTTACCGGTAAGGTAATGGTTGTACAGAATGGACAAGAAGCAACTAATCAAATCCGGGTGTGGTTAAAGTTCTTACAGGCTAAGACGGCAATGCTTTGGGATCATCCTGAACTGCGTAAATATATTGATGTCAGCCAGTTAGGCGTCAAAACATCTTACTGGAATGCTGACCGGCCAAGAAAGAGTTTAATTGAAACGGCAGAGCAAGCTGATGCCGGTATTACCTGGGTCAATTATGCTATCGGCTACACCGGAACAATAGCGCTATTCAGCAGTGGTGCAACCGGCCGCTCGGTAAGTTTATTGCCGCCAACACATATAGCCGTTATGAAAAAAGCAGACATTGTTCCCACCATGTCTACCGTGATGAGAGATTTACTGGAGCGCCGTGACCAAGGAAGTTTGCCTGCAGCAGTGGATTTTATTACCGGACCCAGCCGGACCTCTGACATTGAAATGGATTTATCCATTGGTGTTCATGGTCCCTTCCGTGTATGGACGATAGTAATCGAAGAATAGAGTCTTCATGAAGTCCGAGTTATCAGCTAAGGCTTGTACAGCTATTGGACAAGCCTTGGTTTTTTACTTCTCTTGCCACTGCTACAGCAGTAATTTTTATATTATTCACATAAAAATTAAGACAAATGACCTAGAATAACCGGACTTTTGTCAAAATGAAATTTGGCGGGTATTGTCGAATATTATCCTATAGTAGTGAATTTGATAAAAAGAACGAGGTGGGATTAATGATGGATCAGGCGGTCGCTAGGCTAATTCAGCAATATTTTCCTGCCGCAAGGCCTAGTGATGTAGAGCAACTCACAGCAATTATACTTGAATTTTTACGAGCCAAAGACAATTTGCAACTCAAGGAGGAGAGCATATGGGTATCCGGTTAGCATGCGCAATAGGCGCCCGATCAATACCAAAAGTGGAAGCATTACCAATGCAGGAACCAAGTGCTTGTGTTGTACGTAAGGCGACACCGGTGGAGTGCGTTCAATATGGTATTGATGTTGATAAAGCCCGATATATGAAACCTGCCGAATTAACCAACGGTGATTTAGTTTATTTGCTGGATAACGGTATTTCCAGTGAAACAATTTTTCGGGTCTATGGAATTTCAATAAAAAGCTGTAGCTAAAATGTATAAAAACCGCAAGAGCCGAGACTAATCTCGGCCCTTGCGGTTTTTTAAAGACTGTTATTACTTGACACCAATAATTTTGTCGGCAAATATAAGCAGCAGGCTAGAGAGTGGGTAGAATGCAATTAAGGAAAGCGGATAAGGATCGAAGGACTGCATCGCAGTTAAGGCAAAGGCAATAGAGCCTAAAGCCAATAGTCCATAAGGAAACAAAATGTTGCCGAAATAACCAACTACTTGATTCATAGCAGTCCCTCCTAAAATTTATTATATAGAAATTTTACCATTATAATCCAAAAGAATCTAGAGGTTTTTGTTAATTTTTTGTTAAATTTGTGTAAATATATAAAAATATTTATAAATAATTACATATATATACTTCCGATAAATACATATATATTTAATAAATAGACTAAACAATGTAAAGCAAGGGAGTAGGATAGATTAAACTCATTTCATTTATAAATCTCTATACGTCCGGAGCGATTTTGGCTAAGCTGGTGTAGCAGGCGTGTAAAGCAGGGCCAACGGGATGACAAATTATTACAAAGCTGTATTGACAAATGATGGAGTACCATGGATAATTTACATATAATTGAAAATGAATAATTGGTATAGGTGCCGTAGGGCTTAATAGGGAAGACCGGTGTAATGCCGGCGCGGTCCCGCCACTGTAATGGGGAGTAGACCCACAAGATACCACTGAGATATATTGTCTTGGGAAGGTTTGGGCGAACAATGATCCAGAGCCAGGAGAACTGCCTATATGTCAATCACCGTTTGACCCGCGAGCGATGGGGAGGGGATTATGTTAGGTGCTTTTTTTATGCCTATATTACTCTCCTGAACTACATTCAGGAGAGTTTTTATTTTGCGTGAAGAGCCTGCATTTAGTCAGGACATGCTGTGCAGTCAAGAAACAACCGGTATGTAAGCAGTAATTAGAAGAAGGAAGGTAGATACAAGTGAGACAAAAGAATAAGGCCAATCAACGGAGAGCATGGCTATGTGCCATGGTGGTAACCAGTGCGTTGCTGTTACAGGCACCAGAAGCAGTATTTGCCGAGGAACAAGAAGAGTTTTCATTGGACCAGGTGGTGGTAACGGCCAACCGGGTGCCGACTAAAGTATCAGAGTCGGCAGCAAATGTATCTGTAATTACTAGAGCGGAAATTGAAAAAGGAAATTATCAAAACCTGGGACAAGTACTGAGACAAACAAATGGTGTTATTGTTACATCCTATGGATATTTAGGAGCGCAGAACCTTGTTCGTCTAAATGGTGATGACCGTGTAGTAATTATGATTGATGGTCGTCGCGTAAATATGGAAAAAGGAGCAGGTTCCGGTCGCGCTGGTTACGACTTGAACAACTTTCCCACATTGGCGAATATAGAACGAATTGAAATTGTAAAAGGTGCAGCTTCTGCCTTATATGGTTCAGATGCTGTCGGTGGAGTTATTAATATTATTACTCGCCAAGGGAGCGAGAATCGAACAACGCTTGATCTTGGCTCTGGTTCGTGGGGGACGCGTAATTATGAGTTGACTCAGCAAGGAAAAGAGAAAGACTGGAGTTGGCTTTTGACAGCTGGCCAACAAAAGCAAGATCATTTTTCCTATAAGGATTTTCAGAGCGGCGATACGAAAGATATGCCAAACAGTGATTACGAGAAAAACAACGTTACTTTCCGATTGGATAAGGAGATTGATGCTAACCGATCATTGACCTTGAATGTGGAGCACTCTACAGAGGATAGCGGGCAACCGTATATGCCACCTGGATTTGAATTACCTGGCTATACCTACGGAGGTATTTATTATCCGGGGTCTTCTCAACATTTCCCGACGGATAGAAAGACTAGTCTTACCAATAACTGGGCTATAACCTATAACTTCAACAAAGAGACTGAAACTGCTGGCTATTTACGGGTATATGGAAATTATTATACTTCAACTTTCCATTCAACAAATGGTGGTTCCTATAGTAATGATACCAAAGGGGTGGATTGGCAGAATGCGTGGTTGTTAGATAAAAATAATGTATTAGTTGGTGGTGCAGAGTGGCGTGAAACCACCGTTGATAATTCTGGTCAATATGATAATCGCAGTATAAATAATAAAGCGTTTTATCTGGAAGATAGAATGATTTTAGGGGAAAAGTGGACGCTGACACCAGGTATTCGATATGACGATCATAATATGTTTGGCAATAAAACTACACCTCGGGCAGCTGTAAACTATAGAATGGATAAAACCACTAACATGTATGTATCTTGGGGTAAAGTGTTTAACGCGCCAAATACCGACGACTTATTTTCTCCTGATTTAGGCTGGGGGGGCGGTAATCCTAATCTGAAACCAGAAACAGGTGATACGACAACCATCGGCATTAATAAAAAATTAAGCGAGAAAACGCAAGTAACTGCCAGCTATTTTAATAGTCAATTAAAAGATGCTATACGCTGGGCTGATGACGGAACTGGAAAATATACGCCTCTAAATGTTGATAATCAACGCAAAAAAGGTGGAGAGATCGAACTTAGAACGATGCTTTCTTCCCGTTGGAGCATTAGCGGCGCTTACTCTTACTTAAAGGTAGAAAATAAACAGGGAGCAAGTAGCACTTATACTCGTGATCCCTATAACGCTCAGCCTAATGGATATAAAATTGGAGCCGAATATTCTGATGCCACATGGGATTTTAGTGTAACAGGCCGTGGCGCAGCGGGTCGCAGCTTATCTGCATACACATCATCCGGTTATTGGGTATGGGATACGGCGGTAAGCTATAAGCTAGATGAAAATACGCGAGCTTACTTTAACGTAAATAATATTACTAATCAAGATTATGAGATTAATGGTTCTTTGGCAAGTAGTGGTGGCCCGGGTGGGTTTCCAATGCCTAGCCGCAATTATCGGATTGGTGTTCAATATAGTTTCTAGATTCTTATTTGGGAGATGCAAGCGTTTATGCTTGCATCTCCTTTTTATTTTTGTGTCACGGGGACGGTTCTTTTGACACACCACTAGGCCTATGCTACAATAAAGCAGGGTGATAGTCTGGGCAGAATATGTACGTTGTGCGATAGGCTAACATTCTCTGTTGGAGACAGCGACTAAAAAAGGAGGAAATTATGAAGCTATTTAACTTGCGCATTTTACTGGTATTGAGTTTACTAGTGGCATTCGGAACTGTAGGTTCTGTATGGGCAGAATCTACTAGTGAAATACCTGCAGTCAATTTGACAACCGAACAATGGACAGGGCATAGTTTCACATTTCTTGCTTTGCCTGCTGATAAGCAATCTGACGGGTACGAAATTTTTACCGTGGCTCAGGCTTCTCAGGGATTTAAGGGAGATAGATCGGTTCGCATTCCTTATGCTCAGCATGCAGGAAAACAAGTAACAGTTACTGAGGTTATTCCTTATCCTGCCGGTCCTAATCAGCAGGAATTTATGGTCTATATGACAGTAAATGAAACTGGAGAAAAATTGGTTGGCCGTACTATGCGTGGCCAATTAGAAGGTTTGGTATTAACAGCTGACTTGACGAATGCCAGACAACAGTTCTTGGGTAAAACAATTTACCCTAAGTTTAGAGAGTTAGCAGGATTATATACACCAGGTATGGATGAAACTCCGAAGGCGGTATCGACTAGCATTGGCGGTGCGGCTACAGTAGTTGACGTATATGCAGGTAATCAATCGGAGGAACCTATTTGGTTGGTTGTTTCAATTAATGGGGAAAAGGCAATTATACCGATTGCTTACAGCTGGACCAATATTCCTCTTCATTCGTGGACTGAAAATTCTCCATGGCAAGAGGCCTTGTTTACCGAAGATCCGCGGCCAAGTCTCGGCTGGTCTCATAGCTTATGGTACCAGATTGAAAATGGCAATGTAGAGAAAGGCATGACCAAAGACCAAGTGCTTCTTAGCTGGGGCAAACCTGTGCATAGAGAAGCGGATGACTCCGTGTGGATTTATGACAATAAAAAGCTCAATTTCACCGAAGAGGTATTGCAGTCTATTGAAACTGTTTCGGAAGATTTAGCGAATTAACCGGAAGCAACCGGGTAATGAGTGTCAGTGGAACCGTCAGACCGTGTGAAAAAAGGCCCTATACTATAGTAATAGGGCCGGATTGCCGTTTTGAAGCATCAATAGGGGAACTCCAAAGGCTTTTTATGAACTATAAAAAAGAGGAATAGGTACTTTATGCAAGTACTGGTTGCCGTTTCTCTTGTAATCTTTTCACTAGTTCCTTAATTCCAAGGATATTCATGACGCGTTTTAGGTTATAGGCTAAAAAGGACAAAGAAATCTCTGCGCTGACCGAAACCTTTCTTTTCGTTAGAAAATAGTAGGCTCCCCAGCTTCTTTTTATCGTTCCAAATGGATGCTCCACAATCATCTGTCGTTGTTTGTATTTTTCCTTGTTACGTTCTGTCGCCAAATCAATCGTGTCTAGAAAGTCTTGGTCCACATGCCGGCATATCGTCCGGCCTTTTTCACTTTTGGTACACCGTTTCTTACATTCACAATTTTTACAGGCATCATAATTTCTAAATTCGTAGCCCACAAGGCCTTTCTTTTTATGGGTTCTGTTTCTGTAATAATAAAGTTCTTTACCTGCTGGGCAAATGTAGCACTTTTTCTCTTTATCATACTGAAATTGATCGGTATAAAAATCCTGATCTCCCGTTCCATTGGAATAGATTTGTTTTGCAACGTAAGGCGTTATTCCCTTTTTTACGCACTTCTTAAGATCGCTTGCCTTATAATAGCCCTTGTCCGCTACTGCTTCAAAGTCTTTACCGCCAAATAACTTCTTTGCTCGTAGTGCCATATTATCTAGTTCACCTAAGTCATTTGGCTTTTGGGTTACTTTAAAATCGGCAATCAGTTTGTGTTTGGCATCTACCGTTGTTTGTACATTGTAGCTTACATCCACATTGTTATTGTTGTTGCTCATCAGCCGCGCATCGGGGTCTGTGGTGGATATTTCATTGCTGCCGCTTTTTTCTACTTTGTTTTTATAGGCTTCATACTTGTTTTTTCGGTTTCTTAGTTCCTGAATTCTTTTTTCAATCTCTTTCGCATCGGGCCTTCTATCACAGGCTTCGACTTGGTCGCCTTCTTCCAGTTCTTTTAGGTAAGTATCTATTTTTTCATCAATGTATTTAATGTGCCGGTCCAACTTTTTAGCACTGTAGTTATTTCGTTTGGAGTTGCAGGCGCGAATTTTTGTCCCGTCTATAGCAACTAGTTCTTTGCCAAATAAGCCCCATTCATCGCACAACTTGGTAAATTCCCGAAACACTCTTTTTAACGCTATTTTATTGTCCTTTCGAAAATCTGCTATCGTTTTAAAGTCAGGACTTAATTTCTTTAGTAGCCATATTACTTCCACATTCCGGATTGCTTCTTGCTCTAGTCTGCGCGAAGAGCGAATTCGATTTAGGTATCCATAAAGGTAAAGTTTGAGCAGATCTTTAGGATCATAGGGTGGTCTGCCCAGGTTCGGGCAGACCGCTTTTTGAAATCGGAGCGTTTGCATATCAAGCTGCTCTACATACTCTTCAATGACTCGTACCGAGTTGTTGTCTCCTATGTACTCATCTATGCTTTGCGGAAACAATATGCTCTGATGCCTTTCTTCTCCCTTTATGTAGCCCATTATTTCACCTCTTTGACACTTCGATTTATAGCTATATTTTATCATATTTGTTAATTTATGCGAATTAATTGATGACTTTTCACACAGTCTGCCGTCCTCGTGACATGTAAGGAAGGCAGGCCTATTTCTGATTAGCAGGAGGGCCTGTTTTTCTTTGCTGGTGGGTAAGGAGAGCGCAGGGAGAAGAGCAGCTTAGGTCGAATATTCTTACTAATACGAAAGTTCAGGTGTGATTCAATAAGCGGAGGCGGTCAAATGGTCAACAACCATTCTTTGGCAGATTACTGGGCCCATGTTGTCGTTGATGAGGCTCATATTATCCGGTTTGCCAACGACAGGGCGGCAGGTTTGTTAGCGAACCAGGCTGTGGACGGCAAAAACGTGAAGACGATACTTCCGTGGTTGCGCCTTGATTGGTTTGCCGACAAGGCTATTCACAAAGTCGGTAAAGCATCATTAGTAGATAAGTACCTGCTGGATATTATTCCTTGCTCCGAGCCGGCCGGGTGGTTTGACGTATTTTTCCGGAAGATTGATGAATATGATAACCCTCATCATCTTTGGTGTGAAGTTGCTGACTCGATTATCGGAGTGCAGAAGTTTATTGATACATCCTATGATGGCATGGTTGTTGCCGATGGCGAAGGGAGAGTGCTGGCAGTCAATCAGGCCTTTCTCCATATCTGCGGTTTAGGAAGGAATGTCATCATTGGAAAACATTTTAAAGAGCTGGTCGAAGAAGGATTAATTCCTCAATCCTGCACACTGCGGGCGCTGGCGCAGCAGGAAGTCAGCAGTGCCGTAGTTAAGTATCCCTATGGTACAGAGGCAGTGGTCACCGCTACTCCCCTGTGTGACGGTCTGGGGAGAATTGTCAGGGTCCTCTCTAATGTCCGGGATATTTCAGAACTCAATATGCTTCATGAAAAATTGAAAAGTGCGGAAGCATTAGTCCACGGATTTCAGCGCGAACTAAAAGCTATGCAGGCGGCCAAGCTGGATGTCAATATGCGTCTGGCGCGCAGCCGGATTATGGAGAATCTGTATGAATTAGTCATCAAGGTGGCCGGCACCGATTTGCAGCTGCTGATTACCGGCGAATCAGGGGTAGGCAAGACGGCTTTGGCCAAATTTGTCCATACAATCAGCGAACGCAGCGCCACAGGTAATTTTATTCATGTTAACTGCAGCGCCATTCCGGATACATTATTGGAATCGGAGTTGTTCGGCCACGAAGAGGGAGCCTTCACGGGAGCCAAAAAAACCAGAGTAGGCCTTTTCGAACTGGCCAATAAAGGAACGATCTTTTTAGATGAAATCGGTGATATGCCGCTGCCGCTGCAAGCAAAGATTTTGAATGTCCTGCAGGAAGGAAAGTTTTATCGCGTTGGAGGCAGCCGGGAAATTTTTGTCGATGTGCGGGTTATTGCCGCTACCAATATGGACCTGGGACAATTGATTGAAAGAGGTCTGTTCCGGCAGGATTTATATTACCGGTTGAATGTCATTCCTGTGCGCATTCCGGCGCTGCGGGAGCGCAGAGAAGATATCCGGCCGCTGGTTGCCCATTATCTTACCATATGCAATACCCGGCACAGGCGGACCAAGATCATATCGCCGGAAGTGATGGAGACGTTGTGGGCGTATAGCTGGCCCGGGAATATCCGGGAATTGATGAATTTGATTGAAGGCTTGATCGTTGTTGTTGATGAACCAAGCATTGAACTCAGGCATTTGCCTGGCAACATTGTGTTATGCGGCAATAAGGACACTCATCCTGCAGCAAGCGGTTTAACCGGCCATACAGGCGGCTCCGGCCAGCAAGATATTGCGGTTACGGGCAGCCTGTGGAAGCCTCATACTCACTTGAAGCAATTGGTGGAAAAGCTGGAGGGTCAAATTATCGAGGAAGCGATCGGTAACTGCAATTCTTTGAAAGAAGCGGCGCAGAATCTGGGCGTTGACGTGACTACCATTATCCGCAAGCGCAAACGGAAATAGCGACTCCAAAGGGGCCTGAACGGCAGATACTGCTTTGCCGTTCAGGCCCCTTTTTGAGATACGTGTTTATACGATGAAGGGGAATAGGGTGACCAGGATAACCATCAATAAGGCTACTGTGGTTTTTAATATAGTGAGTGCAAAAATGTCGGCATAGGATTGTTTGTGAGTTAAGCCGCAGATAGCTAAAACCGTGATGACAGCGCCGTTATGAGGCAGGGTATCCATACCGCCGGCAGCCAGAGAGGCAATGCGGTGCAGCACTTCTGGATTAATACCCGCTCTTACACCCCATTCGAGGTAGGTTTTGCCCATCAGTTCCATGGCGATGCCGAGACCGCCGGAGGCCGAACCGGTGACACCGGCGATGACGTTAACCATGATGGCTTCCGACAGCAGCGGACTGTCGCCAATATGGATGGTCATGAGGAAGGCAGAAACGCTCTTGAAGCCGTCCAGCATGGCAATAACGTTGCCATAACCTACTTCCGAGGCAGTATTCATAACAGCCAGCAGGGAACCCAGAATGGCTACCTGCGAAGTTTTGCCAAAGCCGCCTACCCGTTGAAATTTTCCGTAGTTCATGAGTACACAGGCGGTGATGGCAAGAGTCAGGGCGACGATTAAGGCCCAGATGCTTGTTACGCTTTTGAGGGTTGCACCGGTGGTTACGCCCTTCATAATAGCAGGGTCCCAGGTCCCAATCCATTTGGTAAAGATGAAGTTGCCTATTAGTACGATGAGCAGCGGCAGAACGGCGATCAAGCCGTTGGGCAGCTCGTCATCCCGGAGCGCATTACGCGGGTCAGGTTCATTGGTATGGCCTTCGCCATATCCTTCACCGGCCGCAACCAGTTTTTTGCGCCGCCATTCCATGTAGCTGACGCCGCCGATATAGAGCAGAACGGCGGCAATCATTCCGGTCATGGGAGCGGCATAGGCGGTTGTGCCAAAATACATGGTAGGAATGAGGTTTTGAATCTGTGGTGTGCCGGGCAGGGCGTCCATAGCCAGGCCAAAGGCACCAAAGGCAATACAGGCGGGAATAAGGCGTTTCGGGTAATTGGCTTCCCGGAACAGAGCTGCAGCCAGCGGATAGAGGGCAAAGGAAATGACATGAGTGCTGACGCCGCCGTAACAGAGTACGATGCCGGAGGTGATGATGGACATGACGGCCCGTTCTTTGCCAAGTGTCCTAACGATCATGATAGCAATTTTTCGGGCCGAACCGGAGTCTTCCATTACTTTACCCAAAACGGCACCGAGCATAAATAAGGGGAAAAAGTTCTTAACAAAGGCGACCGTTTTGGGCATAAAAACTTCTGTATAAGTTGGCAAGAGCGGCAGACCGGACAAAACACCGGCCAGCAAGGCGAATACCGGTGCAAACAGGATGACCGAGAAACCGCGATAAGCAAAGAACATCAGTAAGCCCAGGCTTAAAAATATGGCCAATACTTCCATAAATACAATTCCCCCACTTATTTAAAATTCAGATTAACCTGCATTTCTTTATTGCGGCGGGAGGGAGCCCCGCCGCGTTTCTTGTTGCACGGCCTTAGCCAATTGCGCTTATTTGCCGGTAAATTTGGCTGGCCGTTTTTCTACAAAGGCGCTCATCCCTTCTTTTTGGTCGGCTGTTGCAAAGCAAAGTCCGAATACTTCGGCCTCGTAGGCTTGACCGGATTCGAGGTCCATGTCCAGCCCTTCATTCACAGCCGCTTTACAGAGCTGAACAGCTACCGGACCGCGGGAGATGATTTTTTCTGCCAGTGCTTTGGCAGCTGACAGTAATTCACCGGCAGGCACTACTTTGTTGACTAAGCCAATCCGATAGGCTTCAGCGGCATCGATTTGGTCGCCTGTGAACAAGAGCTCTTTGGCACGCCCCTTTCCTACTAGGCGGGGCAAGCGCTGCGTACCGGCAAAGGCTGCCACAACTCCCAGCAGTACCTCCGGCTGGCCGAATTTGGCTTTTTCCGAGGCAATGCGAATATCACAGCTCATGGCCAGTTCGCAGCCGCCGCCCAGCGCATAGCCATTTACGGCGGCAATGACCGGCTGCGGCAAATTTTCAATGGCATTGAAGGCAGCCTGGCTGAATTTGCTCCAGGCGCGCCCTTCCAGGGCCGACAAAGTTCGCATTTCACTGATGTCCGCACCGGCGACAAAGGATTTTTCACCGGAACCGGTGATGATAAGCACCGCCACTTCCGGGTCAGTGGCGATTTTTTTCACAGCCTGGCTGATTTCCGTCATGGTTTCTCTG
>Ga0366783_1084_pt1 | contig 12643 bp, 10 predicted proteins | sample TotcelN113001L10_FD_207059 | JGI IMG/M metagenome (GOLD analysis project Ga0366783, IMG submission 207059) | Enriched cells from coal bed in the Powder River Basin, Montana, United States - Total cells N11 rep2 HSBNCT.N11.300.1.L10 ... | reverse complement strand
GGGTTCGCCTTGTGCGCTGTAGCTGTAGTCTGGATGGGTGCGGTCGGGCATGGAACGAGGGCAGAAACTGGAAGCAGGCAGAGTGCTTTCTCTATTAACCGACTTCTACTATTCCTGAATTATCTCAAGACTTCCATTTGCGAATGTTAATACTTTTCCGCCCGAGTACGACCATGTTTCAGTTATGCTATTTCGTGTTTGTGTGCGACGAATCATGGATGGCTTTCCCCATTTTTTAGTCACTTGGTCTTTTGTCATACCAATGGCGATTGGCGGTTTCTTTCGTGCTTTAGGTTCTGTTGTAATACCCGGCAAGTCTACTTTTTTGCAACCTTTCGCTGCACCTGAGTTTCTGTATCGTCTTTCGCCGTGCTCATCTACACAAAGGTAAACATCCGATGCTGCATGTGCATAGCTAATCGATACCGAAAATAAAATGATGGCTACAAACTGACGTTTCATAATTTGCCTTGATGAGTAGTACGTCTTATCTTTGCCAGTTTATTCTAAGCATGACGTCTTAATGGGCATGAATTATAGGGAACTAACCACGTTCCCTTCGTTTACTTTCGCTCTAGCAACCCCCTCAACCCCGCCTCTCACTCCGTATAAGGCATCAACCCCGCTTCAGTCAGCCTCAGCACGCGGTCGCAGCGTCTTGCCAGCTCGATGTCGTGCGTGACGATAACGAATGCGGTTCCCAGCGTGCCAGACAGTTCCAGCATCAGGTCGAAGATCTGTTGCGCGGTCGTGCGGTCGAGGTTGCCGGTCGGCTCGTCGGCCAGCACGCAGGCAGGCTTCGTCACCAGTGCGCGGGCAAGCGCAACGCGCTGCCTTTCGCCGCCGGAGAGTTCGCCCGGAACGTGGGTAACGCGGTTTTCCAGGCCGACCCGGGTCAGTATGGTTCGGGCTTCGGCCTGCGCCTCCGCACGCTTCATGCGGCGGATCATCAGCGGCATGGCAACGTTGTCGAGAGCGGAAAATTCCGGCAGCAGGTGATGGAACTGGTACACGAACCCGAGCGAGGTGTTGCGCAGCTTGCCTCTTTCCACTTCGTTCAGGCTGGCGAAATCCTTGCCCAGCAGGCTGACGCTGCCGGTGGTCGGCGTGTCGAGCCCGCCCAGCAGGTGCAGCATGGTCGATTTGCCGGAGCCGGAAGCGCCGACAATGGCAACCCGTTCGCCCTTGCTGACGTCGAAGTCGAGGCCGGACAGCACCTTGACGGAATAGCTGCCCTGGGTGAATGTCTTGCCCAGGTCGCGGCAGGAAAGTACTGTTTCTTTGGTGTCACTCATAGCGCAATGCCTCCGCAGGTTTGACGCGGGCCGCGCTCCAGCTTGGGTACAGGGTAGCCAGGAACGACAGCACGATGGCGGAGCCGCCGATCATCCACACATCCGACCAGCGCAGGTCGGACGGGAGGGAACTGATAAGGTAAACGTCTTTGGGCAGGAACTGGAAGCCCAGCATGTGCTCGAAGAACGGCACGATCACGTCGATGTTGAGCGCCACCAGTATGCCGCCGCCCACGCCCAGCGCGGTTCCGAGCAGCCCAGCCACCGCGCCCTGGATCATGAATATCTTCATGATCGAGCCGGGCGAAGCCCCCAGCGTTCGCATGATGGCAATGTCGGCCTGTTTTTCGGTGACTGTCATCACCAGCGACGAAACGAGGTTGAAGGCGGCAACCGCGATGATCAGCATCAGGATGATGAACATCATGCGTTTCTCGGTCTGGACTGCGGTGAACCAGTTGCGGTTCTGGCGCGACCAGTCGCGGATCAGCACGTTCCCGGTCAGCACCTTAGACAATTCGAACGCGACTCGCGGCGCTTCCTGCATATCCTCCAGCTTGAGCCGCAGGCCGGACGGCGCATTCAGCCGGAACATCCGCATTGCGTCGTCCATCTGAATGAACGCCAGCGACGAGTCGAACTCGAAATGCCCTGCCTCGAAAATGCCCACGACGGTGAACTGCTTCAGGCGCGGCAGCACCCCGGCCGGGGTCACCTGTCCCTGCGGCGAAATCATGGTGATCTTGTCGCCCAGGCCCACGCGCATCACGCGCGCCAGTTCGGTGCCGATGACGATATTGAATTCGCCCGGGCGCAGGTCGTTGAAGTTTCCGAACTTCACCTGTTTCGCCACCTCGGACACGTTCGGTTCCTGGTCGGGCAGCACGCCGCGCACGACCACGCCTCTCAGCATGTTGTCGCGGCTCAGCATGGCCTGGGCCAGCACGTAGGGCGCAGCCCCCTTCACTTCCTTGAGCCTGAATGCTTCCTTGGCCGTTTCCTCCCAGTCCGGCAGAGCGCCGTAAGCGTCGTATACCTCGACATGGGCCAGCACCGAAAGCATGCGGTCGCGCACTTCCTTCTGGAAGCCGTTCATGACGGACAGCACCACGATCAGGGCTGCTACGCCCAGCGCGATGCCGCTTATGGAAATCAGGGAAATGAAGGAAATGAAGCGGTTGCGTCCGCTGCGTCGGCCGGAGCGGGTATAACGCAAGCCCACCAGCCATTCGAACGGTAAGTTTTTTATGATGCTCAAAGTCAGGCTCCCAATGCGATTGCCAAGTTTGCCATAAAATGGAGGCATGCGTCACATTGAAATCAATCTTCCTTACGGTTTGCCTTCGAAGCAGGCCGCCGGGCTGGTGCGCGAACTGCATGCGCCCGCCCTCGCCGTTTTGCTCTCGCATGCGCGCTCCTCGCTAGCCCAACCTGCATCGGAACCGGCATCGGAAGCGTTTGCGCGGGCCTTGCCGCATGAACTATGGCTGGGGCGGCAATTCGGAATTACCAATGCGCCAGACCGGGCGAACACGAGCCTGCCTTTGGCGGCGGCATTGATGCAGTCGCTCGGCCTTAGCGCCGGCGAAGGCTTCTGGTTCATTCTCAACCCGGCCCACATCCATTTCGCGCAGGATAAGCTGGCGCTGGCAGACCAGCGCCTGTGCGCCTTGAGCGAAGCCGAATCGCGCGTCCTGTTCGACGCGGCCAGGCCCAGCTTCGAACAGGAAGGAAAACTGCTTGAATACGGCAACGCGGCCACCTGGTTCGTGCGCGCGGACGACTGGAACGGGCTGCAAACGGCTTCGCCCGACGCCGCCTGCGGCCACAACCTCGAATTCTGGCTGCCGGAAGGGCCGGGCGAGAAGGCATGGCGCAGGCTGCATAATGAAATACAGATGCTCTGGCACGCGCACCCGGTCAACCGCGACAGGGAAAGTTCGGGCCTGCTGCCTGCCAACGCGCTCTGGCTATGGGGCGGCGCAAAGGGTAAAATGGCTGGTTGGCCGGACGCTTTTTCCGGCAAATACACTGATTCATTCAAGTTGTCGGGATGGATGCAGGCCTTCGCCCGATATGTGCCGCGCAACGTGGCGGATTGCACGGCGGACGAACTGATGGCAATGCGGCCGCAGCACGGCTTGCTGGTGCTTGACGGCCTGATCGGCCCCGCTTTGGCGAGCGACTGGGAAACCTGGCTTGCCGTTTACCGCGAACTGGAACAGAACTGGTTTGCCCCATTGCTGCGCGCCCTGCATGAAAAAAGCACGGACCGGCTAACCCTGACTATCGGCAACGACGAAAAAATGCTCGCTTTCACCACATCCCGGCTGTCGCTGCGCAAATTCTGGGTCAAACCTTCCCTGACGAAGCTGCTGCCATGACGCGCATCGTCACCCGCCCCTATTCGTTCCGCACCTCCGAAATGCTGCGCCAGGGCGGCGCGCATCCGGTACTGGCGCGGCTGTTCGCGGCGCGCGGCATAACCGACATCAAGGAATTGTCCACCGAACTGAACGGGCTGCTTGCGCCCGCTCTGCTGCTGCATTCCGACAAGGCCGCCGTTTTCCTGGCGGACGCCATCGCAGCGAAGAAACGGATGGTGGTGGTGGCTGACTACGATTGCGACGGCGCGACGGCGTGCGCGGTCGCCGTGCGCGGCTTGCGCATGCTCGGCGCGGAGGTGGATTACCTGGTGCCGAACCGGTTCGAATACGGCTATGGGCTGACTCCGGCAATCGTCGCCCTGGCGGCGGAGAAGTCGCCCGATATCATCATCACCGTGGACAACGGCATCGCCAGCATCGACGGCGTGCAGGAAGCAAAGAAGCGCGGCATCGAGGTCGTGGTCACGGACCACCATCTTCCGGCGGACACCCTGCCCGAGGCCGCCGTCATCGTCAACCCGAACCAGCCCGGCTGCCCGTTTCCCAGCAAGGGGCTGGCCGGAGTCGGCGTGATCTTTTACGTGCTGCTGGCGCTGCGGGCCGAAATGCGCAAGCGCGGCCTGTTCGATGCCGCCACGCAGCCGAGGCTCGACAGGCTGCTCGACCTGGTGGCTCTGGGCACAGTGGCCGACGTGGTGAAGCTGGACGCCAACAACCGCATACTGGTGGCGCAGGGGCTGAAGCGCATGAGGGCGGGCGGCATGCAGCCGGGCATCGCCGCGCTGTTTCGCATAGCCAGCCGCGAGCCTGCAAAAGCATCGCCTTTCGACCTCGGCTTTGCCCTGGGCCCGCGCCTGAACGCGGCGGGGCGCATGGCCGACATGACGCTCGGGGTCGAGTGCCTGATCACGGACGACGAGGGGCTGGCATGGTCGATAGCCCGGCAGCTCGGCGAAATCAACCTCGAGCGGCGCGAGAAGGAAGCGGAGATGCACGAGAACGCGCTGGAGCTGCTGGCCGATTTCGATCCGCACGAAAACGCGACCATCAGCGTATTCGCCGCCGACTGGCACCAGGGCGTGATCGGCATCATCTCCTCGCGCCTTAAAGACCGGTACTTCCGTCCCGCCATTACGTTTTCGCCGGACAAGGACGGCTGGATCAAGGGCTCCGGCCGCTCGGTTCCCGGCTTCCACCTGCGCGACGCGCTCGACCTGATATCCAAGCGCGACCCAGGACTGATCGAACGGTTCGGCGGCCATGCGATGGCAGCCGGCCTGACGATCCGCGCCGACGCCTTCGACCAGTTCGCCGCCGCCTTCGAAGAAGTCGGGCGTTCCTGGCTCGGCCAGGGCGAATCGGAGCGGGTGGTCGAGACCGACGGCGCTCTGGAGGACGCCTGCTTCACGATTAGCTTCATCGACCTCATCGACAGCCATGTCTGGGGACAAGGCTTTGCCGCGCCCGTGTTCTGCGATGAATTCAAGGTCGTCAACCAGCGCATCCTGAAAGACAAGCACCTGAAGCTGGCGCTTGAAAAGGATAACCGCCGCTACGAGGCCATCTGGTTCGGGCATGCCGAAACACTGCCCGCGAACGCCAAAGTGGCGTTTCGGCTCGGCGCCAACGAATACAACGGCACCACGCGCGTCCAGTTGCTGGTCGAACACGCCGAGGCGGCATAGAACTTCCCGCATGAGCAGGCGGCATTAACAGGGAAGCGACGCCCTGCCGCAACCGCTGCCCGCACTTCCCGGCGGAACGGATAGCGGCGCCTGTTTTCAGGAGCGCACGCATCCGGTGCCGATTGCGTCAATATTCGCCTTTCCCGTCCACGCATAATGGAACAGGTCACGGCTACGCTTTTTTGTGACCGCTGAGCATCAATCTTTGCAAAAAAACAACTTAATCCCGACGATTCTTCTCATGTACTGATTCTTATCAGAACAACTTCATTCTAAAAATGTTTTATTACGTAGTCTGCGTGCAATAGAGCGCGTGGGTTTCCCTCTACATTTTCACAAAGGAATCGATATGAAATATTCATTACTGCTGGCAGCGCTTCTGATGGCCCTTGGTTTGAGTGCGTGCGGTGACAAGAGCAAGTCAACCTCGACCACGACAACAACCAAGGACACAACCACGAAACCCGCCACTAACGGCGCAACCGTCGCTCCTAGCACTCCCAGCGCTCCTGCAACGGCTCCGGGCGCAACCGGCACTACCGGCACTACCGGCTCTACGGGCACGTCCACCACCACCACGACCACTGGCCCGGCAACAGGCACAGGCGTAACCGGCACCACAGGCACCACCGGCACCGGCATGACGCCTCCGAGCGGAACATCGGGAACATCGAGTTCCACGACCACCAAGAGCACCACCACCGGCCCCGCCAGTACGACTGGGCGCTAACATGACTGATTCATATCAGAGCGGGCGACCTTAAAAGATGATTTAGTCCTTACTCTGCGCACTCAGGTGCGCAGAGTTCATCATTTCAGATAAAGGACCGCCATGAAAAACACGTTACTGCTTTTCGCGTTCGTTTCCATGCTTGGCCTGGGCGCTTGCGACAACAAGCCGAAAACGAGCACAACCACCAAGACCACTACCACCAGCACGAACAGCGCCACCGGAACCGGTGCGCCGTCGGTTGCTGCGGCAAACGGGACAACCGCCGCTCCCGCGGCGACTCCTCCCGCCAACGGCAACGCCGTCCCGGCTACGGCCGCGCCCCAAGAAAGAACGGCAGGGCAGGCGCTTGACGACACGGTCGTCACCACCAGGGTAAAAGCGGCAATCGCAGGCGACAAGTCGTTGCCCGTCACCGACATCCATGTCGAGACCGTCAAAGGCGTGGTTCAGTTGAGCGGATTCGTGAATTCGCAGGCGGCCATAACAAGAGCGGGTGAAATTGCAAAAGGCGTACAGGGGGTTCAATCGGTCAAGAACGACCTTCGGCTCCGATAGCCGTCCGCAGCGAATCGGGCGGTACGGGCCGCTTCCAGCCATAAGGAAGTACTATGGGGTGAAAGACCGAAAGAACGTCTTCAACAGCACCTTTACAAGGCAGCCAGTCAGCCCGGTCAAATGAGAAATGCGCGTGCAAAATCGATATTGAAGTGGAGCGCGGCGGGAATAATTGCCGCCCTCGCCATTTTTATCGTCGCGGTTCTTGTCTTTGGCCTGAACGGCGCCAAGCCCTGGATCAACGAGCGGGTAAGCAAGGCAATCGGACGTCCCTTTGCCATCCGGGGCGATCTCTCGCTGGGCTGGAGAAACCCCGACCGGACGGAAAACGAGCGCTTAAGCTGGCTGCCGTGGCCGCATCTCGCCGCGCGCGACATCGTGATCGGCAACCCCGACTGGGCCACGACCGGCCCGACCATGGCCAACGTCAAGGAGGCCGACTTCTCGCTCAATCCGCAAGCGCTCCTGAGCAAGAATGTCGTTATCCCTTCATTGCGTTTCGACGAGCCGAACCTGAACCTGGAACGCGCCGCGGACGGACGCAACAACTGGACTTTTCGTTCGGACACGTCCCCGTCCGAGTGGCATGTCAACATTCAACGGCTGGTTCTGGTGAAGGGAACGGTGCGCCTGGTCGATGCCATTAAGAAGGCCGATGTCCGGGCCGATATTCATACGCTCGAGGAAGGGGACGGCAAGGGCTACGGCATCGGCTGGAACATGAAGGGGCGGTACAACGGCGAAGCGGTCAGCGGCAGCGGCAAGGCGGGAAGCGTGCTGTCGCTTCAGGCGCAAACCGCTCCTTACCCGGTGCAGGCCGACATACAGGCGGGCAAGACCCGGATCGGCCTTGAGGGCACGCTGACCAAGCCGAGCGACCTGGCCGCACTGGATCTGCAGCTTAATTTATCGGGCGCCAGCATGGCGCACCTGTATCCGCTCACCGGGATCGTGCTGCCCGAGACGCCGCCCTACTCCACCCGCGGGCATCTTGCAGGCAAGCTGAATGCGCAGGGAGGCAACTGGTCCTACGAAAAATTCAGCGGCAAGGTCGGCTCAAGCGATCTGTCCGGCACGCTCGACTACAAATCCGGCAAGCCGCGCCCCTTGCTCACCGGCAGCGTTTCCTCGAACCTGCTGCGGTTTCAGGATCTGGCGCCGTTGATCGGGGCCGACTCGAATGCCAGCAAGGCAAGGCGGGGCGCACCCGTGGTTCAACCGCCAGGCAAGGTGCTGCCGGTGGAACCGTTCAAGACCGACCGCTGGACCAGCATCGACACGAACGTGAAATTCACCGGGCGCAAGATCGTGCGCGACAAGGACTTGCCGATCGACAACCTGGAAACCACCATTCAGCTTCAGGACGGCGTGCTGAATTTGGTTCCGCTGAATTTCGGCGTAGCCGGCGGTTCCTTCAACTCGACGATCAACCTGGACGGCAGGGAAGGAAACATCAAGGCCAGAATGAAAATCGCCGCGCGCCACTTGCGCCTGAACAAGCTGCTCCCCGCTTTCCAGCCCATGCAGACCAGCTTGGGCGAAATCAACGGCGATGCGGCGCTGACTGCAACCGGCAACTCGATTGCGGCATTGCTCGGTTCCTCGAACGGCGAAGTCAAAATGCTGATCAACCAGGGAACCGTCAGCAAGCTGCTGCTGGAAGAGATGGGACTGAATATCGGCAGCATCGTCCTGACCAGCCTGTTCGGGGACAAACAAGTGAAGATCAATTGCCTTGCCAGCGATTTCGCCGTCTCCAACGGGCAAATGACGACAAGGGTTTTCATCGTCGACACGGACGACGCCGTTATTTCCGTGGACGGAAAGGTCAATCTGAAAATGGAGCAACTGAACCTGACCATCAATCCCCAATCCAAGGGCGTGCGCATCATTTCGCTGCGCGCGCCGCTCTATGTGACCGGCCCCTTCAAGAAGCCGAAAATCGCTGTCGACAAGGGCGTGCTTGCGTTAAAGGCGGGCGGCGCCGTCGCGCTGGCCATAGCCGCCCCGGTCGCGGCGCTTCTGCCCCTGATTAACATGGGCCCCACGGAAGACAGCGCGTGCGCCGCCCTGCTGAGGGAAGCGAACAAGAAACCGGTCGCGCCTCCGCCCGGCACCCAAAACAAAAAATAACCGGTTCCTAAATATGGAACGCATGAGCGCTTCCTGGCGGCAACAGGAATATTCCCGCATTTTCCCGCTGCGATTTCATGCCTGAGGCCAATATCGCTGTCCAGCATCTCCGCCAATCCCTGCTCCGTATGCGGCACATCGTCGAAGGCGGCGATTAATAACGAACTATTCGCAAGCCTAAATGTCTAAAAGTTAACTTTCGGCACTTCCAGCTTGAAGCACAAACCGTTCTTGTTGCATCAATTGAAATTCCGGATAAAAGAAGGCAATCAGCATCGCCGTTCCCGGGACATGAAGCTGTAGGCAAGAGCGTTATTTAAATTTAAAGCAAAGCAGTGAGTACCAGGAAATCTGGCTCTTCGAATGTACTGAAAAGGATTTTTTAGCCCTGTCGGCTCACGCAGAAAGGAGTTCCATCATGCTATACACTATCGCAGTCATTCTTCTGATCCTCTGGTTGCTCGGTATGGTCTCGTCCTATACGGTAGGCGGGTTCATACATGTCCTTCTCGTCATAGCTATCGTCATCGTGCTCGTTCAAGTAATCAGCGGAAGGCGTTCGTTATAGCGGTATTCCGAGTAAGCCCTGTACCGGGGCCGATATGGGCAAGCGAAGCCGCGCTCCCCGTATCGGCCCCTTTCTTTTTCCCTCTCCGCTGCGTCGGCCGCCACGGCCATGCCCGCCATTCGCGTGACGTCGGGCAAGCTCGTCTTTTTATCGTAAATCGTGAATTACCGCCCGGAAAGCGCTAGAATTAAGTCGCAATGATGTCGAATTGAATATATACGACACTTATTTTTCCGAAAAAAAAATGAAAACAATGAAATTTGATGTCGTCATCGTCGGCAGCGGACTTGCCGGCTTGTCCGTGGCCCTGCACCTGCCCGCTTCCTACAAGGTGGCAATCGTATGCAAACGGGCGTTGAGCGAAGGGGCCAGCAATTATGCCCAGGGCGGGATCGCGGCTGTCATCGATTCCGGCGACAGCTACGATCAGCACATAGCCGATACGCTGACCGCGGGCGCGGGATTATGCGACGAACCGGCAACCCGGTTCATCATCGAGCACGGACGCGAAGCAATCGATTGGCTGATTTCGCAAGGCGTGCCGTTCTCGCGTGACGAGACCTCGGAATCGGGTTACCACCTGACCCGTGAAGGCGGGCACAGCCAGCGGCGCATCATTCACGCCGCCGACGGTACCGGGCACGCGGTTCAGGCCACACTGGAAGAGAAACTCAGGTCGAGCCCCAACATCAGCATTTTCGAAAACCATTGCGCGGTCGACCTGATAACCTCGGAAAAGCTCGGCATCAAGGCCAGCCCGGCGCAATGCTACGGACTGTACGTGCTGGACATCGAAAAAGACAAGGTCGTCACGTTTGCCGCCCGGCATACGGTTCTGGCAACCGGCGGCACCGGCAAGGTCTACCTCTACACCACCAATCCGGACACGGCCACCGGCGACGGTATCGCCATGGCCTGGCGGGCAGGCTGCCGCGTCTCGAACATGGAATTCATCCAGTTCCACCCGACTTGCCTGTACCACCCGTATGCGAAGTCTTTCCTGATTTCCGAAGCGGTGCGCGGCGAAGGAGGCATACTGAAACTGCCTCCCGACGCGGGAACGGACGCCGGGCTGCGCTTCATGCCGGAATACGATGCGCGCGCCGAGCTTGCCCCCAGGGACAAGGTGGCAAGGGCAATCGACTTCGAAATGAAAAAACGCGGCCTCGATTATGTCCATCTCGACATCAGCCACCAGCCGGCTGACTTCCTGATGGAGCATTTCCCGAATATCTATGCCCGCTGCCTGACCTTCGGCATCGATATCACAAAGGAACCGATACCGATCGTTCCGGCCGCCCACTATAGCTGCGGCGGCATCGTGACGGACATGAAGGGGCGCACCGATCTGAAGGGCCTGTACGCCGTCGGCGAAACCGCTTGCACCGGCTTGCACGGGGCCAACCGGCTGGCCAGCAACTCTCTGCTCGAATGCCTGGTGCTGGGAACAGCCGCGGCGTGCGACATTGAGGGCCAGCCTGAAACGGCCCTGCCCGCCCTGCCGCTATGGGATGAAAGCCTGGTGACCAATCCGAACGAGGAAGTGGTTATTTCGCACAACTGGGACGAATTGCGCCGCTTCATGTGGAATTACGTCGGCATCGTGCGCACCACCAAGCGGCTCGACCGCGCGCAGCGCCGCATCAAGCTGCTAAAGGAAGAGATCGACGAGTACTATGCGAACTTCATCGTCAGCCGCAACCTGCTGGAATTGCGCAACCTGGTCGAGGTCGCTTCCCTGATCGTCGATAGCGCCCTGTCGCGCAACGAGAGCCGGGGGCTGCATTTCAGTCCGGATTACCCTGAAACGCTTCCGAAGGCGCTGCCCAGCGTGCTGACGCCGGAGAAATAAAACCGGCATCTTCGTTGGGAATGGCTGAAGGACATGCCGGCAGCGGATTGTCCGGCTGATGGAGCCGGGCAATTGCCTTTGCGGCAGCCAGCCTGGAAGCCTGCTCCTCTTTCCGCGCCTGTTTCCTGAGACGGTACTCAAGACCTTCGACGATATCGGGATGCTCGTTCTGTCTTGCGAAATCAATCGCCGTCATGCCGAGGTCATTCTTCAGGGATGCGTCCGCCCCGCTGTCATGCAGCAACTTAACGGTAAGGATATGCCCGCCGCGCGCAGCCAGCATGAGCGGCGTCGTCTTGTTGGGCGATTCGGCGTCGATATAGGCCGAGGCATCCAGCAGCGGCTGCACGATCTCGTTGCTGCCCGCCATTGCCGCGTAGTGCAAGGCGGTCCAGCCCGTGCGGTTGACTTCGGCTCCCTTGGCAAGCAGCGCCTCGACGGCCGCCTTGTTATTCTTGAAGGCGGCAACCATAAGGGCGTTGTCGCCGTTCCTGGAACGGGCTTCCATGCTGATGCCCGGCGTTTCCAGCAGCAGCCTGAACACGTCCATCGACTCTTCGCGCAGCGCCAGTATCAGGCCGGTATCGCCGCGTTCGGGCTCGACCAGGTTTGGGTCAAGGCCGCGCTGCAGCAGCGACTTGACGACCTGCGCCCGATCCATCTTTACCGCCTTGAAGAAGTCGTCGTACGACCCGGCATGGCTGCGCGGCGCCAGCGCCGCCAGGATTGCGGCCAATCCGATCAGCATCAGCAGGCGCCGCTTTATGAGTTCAGATAGTCTTGGCATTCTCATGGAGGATGTCGGTTATTCGGTAAAATCCGGCCGGGGCGGTCTGAACCGGCCGCTTCTTGCGGCATCGCGCCGGGCCCGATGTGAAATGATACCCGCTGCAAGCCGGACAATCATAGCAGGCGCGTCAACAGGCTTGTCGATTCATTCAAGAGGAAAGCTGGGAAGGTGGAGCGGGAGGGGAAAGCGGTACTGCGGGAGCGGGGGGTGGTAATTCGGGAGATCGCGACTGCAACCTCCCATTGAGTCAATAATTGCTATCGATCAAACAAAGCTAATCCAGGCAGTTGTAAGAACTGCGCCGGCAACGATAATAATTATAGAGCTCAATAATGGAGAGTTACCCATGATACTTCCTTAATAGTTGAGAAATGCATCCTTGCCATACAATGAACCCTAAACCAGCGATTCATGCCGTCAGGTGCATACGGCATTTACATTTTACGCCTAGTTATAGCGATTGTCAGCACTGCAATAATGCTTTGAGGCAAATATTCGTACGGCCGCGCCCGCCGGGCTCAAAGGAAAGCCCGGCCATGCACGGGATCACGGCTGCCCGGAAGGGATGCCTGTGGCGCTCTCGTTCGCAATATCGAACAGGGTGAAGAAATTCTTCGAGGTCTCGCCGGCGAGTCGGGCAAGCGG
>Ga0366783_1083_pt1 | contig 12646 bp, 12 predicted proteins | sample TotcelN113001L10_FD_207059 | JGI IMG/M metagenome (GOLD analysis project Ga0366783, IMG submission 207059) | Enriched cells from coal bed in the Powder River Basin, Montana, United States - Total cells N11 rep2 HSBNCT.N11.300.1.L10 ... | reverse complement strand
TCACCAGAGTGGGGTCAGTGGAAACACCAGTTATGAACTGGGCCACTTTTTGCGGTACGCGGTCATTGGTAATAATCCAGCTATACAGAAAAGCGCCAACAACCATGAACATGACAACCGATGTGGTTACCGCTGACTCGAGCAGTATTTTGGGCATTTCTTTCAGACTAAGCTCTTTGTGAATGAGAAACCCAACCGCCAGCGCATAGAGAGCTCCTACAGCAGCAGCTTCTGTCGGCGTAACGATGCCGAAAACAATACCGCCAATAATGATAACCGGTGCCAATAAAGCCCAGATACCTTTTCTAGTGTTTTGCACCAGGATGGCCCAGCTAAATTTCTTAGGTGCACCGACGCCTTCTTTTTTAACGATAAAGTAGGAAATGATCATAGATATTACCCCAAACAGAATGCCCGGGATAAGGCCTCCCATAAACAGTTTGCTGATCGAAGCGCCTGTTATAACACCATAAATAACAAAAGGAATACTCGGTGGAATAATGACACCGGTGGTGCTGACGCTAGCCACCAGCCCTGTCGCGAATTCCTTGCGGTAGCCTTCTTTGATCATAGACGGGATCATCATCGTGCCGATTGCTGAAGCGTCCGCTACCGAAGATCCTGTGATTCCAGCCATAATCATACTGGATAAAATGGATACATGGGCAAGACCGCCGCGGATAAAACCTACCAGCGCGTTGGCAAAGTTCATCAGTGTTCTGGAGATGCCGCCGCTTGACATAAGATTGCCAGCCAGCATGAAAAAGGGTATAGCGATTAGAATAAACGAATCAGCCGACGTGACGATCCTCTGAACCATAACCATCAGCGGTATATCGCCATACCAAAGAGCAATCAGTGAGGAAAGGAATAAACTGAATGAGATAGGAACATTCAACGCCAGAAAAACAAAAAAACTGCCAAAAAGAACAACCGTCATCATCTGGCTTCCCCCCTCCTTTTCCAGCCCAATATCACATCAAGTCCCATATCCAGCAGCATAATAAACGCAGATGCCGGAAATGCCACATACAGGAAAGCAATAGGAATATCAAGCGACGCCGACGGCTGATCCATTGTTAGCTGAATAATTTCAGGTGAAATCATCAGCAGCGCAATCAAAAACACAGCGATGAGTATTTTTACGATTGCTTCCTGAATCTTGCGCAAGGCGGGTGAAAGTATGTTGGGCAGCAGATCAACCGCCATATGCTTGTTTTCGCGGAAAGCTGTGCATCCGCCTAGAAACACTAGCCAAACAAATGTATAGCGAGCCAGTTCTTCCGACCAGGCAATGGGAGAATTGAGCACATAGCGCCAAAAAACCTGGGCGGAAGTTATAATCAGCAAAAACACCATCAGGACATTAACCGTTACATCAATGCTCTTGTCAATCCATAACTTGATTTTCTCCATATAATCACCTCTCTTTACATTACCAGTGTCCGCCGCCTGCAGTAATACCGCCATCGACGCTATACGTGACCCCAGTCATATAGCTTGATGCCGGAGATGCCAGCAGGATGGCCATACCCAATAGTTCTTCCGGCTCAGCCGGCCTGCCGAGCGCTATGCGCCCTCGCATCCATCCAGATTTCTGCTCATCCTGCCATAAGGGAACGGTGAGTTCTGTCTTAATGAACCCTGGTGCAATTGCGTTAACCTGAATATTGTGTTTAGCCCACTCCACTGCCATAGACATGGTAAGCTGAGAGACAGCGGCTTTGGTGGCACCATATACCGAAACACCATAGAGAGCCAATTCCGGTGTTATGGAGCTAAAATTAATTATTTTACCGCCTCCCTGCTCGATCATTCCCGGCACAATCTCCTGTGTCAGCTGATATAGACCTCGAAGATTGACGGCTATTATCTTTTCAAAGGTATCCTCCTGCACTTCCAAAATAGGTTCCCGCTTGTTGATCGCTGCACAGTTGACTAAGACATCGATGCGCCCAAACCGGTTCCTGACACTTGTCACCAGACTTGTTACGGATGTATGGCTGGCAAGATCGACAGTAAATGCCTCCACTGTTTGGCCGTCAGCTTGCAATTCCGCCGTGACCAACTGCATACGCACAGGATCAATATCACAAAGCGCAACAGCTGCACCGGCTTCGGCTATACCGCGGGCCAGAACTCTGCCAATACCGCCTGCAGCGCCTGTAATCAGCACTACCTTTCCTCTAAGCGAAAATAATCGATGGATAACGTCGTTAGACTTAACCGACATGCGCTTTCACCTTCTCTGTAAGCGTTTACATATATTAATAATAAAAGGGGAAAGGATATGTCTTGGCGACAAGACTATCCTTTCCTGTTTACTTTTCCGGTGGAAAAAAGAGTCGATTATTTGCCTGCAGCAATAATCTTGTCAATTAGGTCTTTGCCGAATTGGCCTTCAAACTGCTTGTAGACAGGTGCAGAAGCTTTTTGAAATAGCGAGCGGTCAACCTCTACGATCTCCATACCCTTAGATTTCAGATAGGCTGTTTGTTCACCAGCCTGAGCTTTAACGAGATTACGCTCGAACGTTGCCATTTCTTTCGCAGTCTCCACTACGATTTTTTGAAGATCAGCAGGAAGCTTATCCATTGACTTTTTGCTTGCAGCAAAAATATACGGAGTATAGAAGTGACCGGTCTTAATCACATATTTCTGTACTTCCCAAAGTGCGTTTGCAAAAACAATGTGAATCGGATTCTCCTGTCCGTCGATTACTTTCTGGCCTAAGCTGGTGTATACTTCACCCCAGACCATCGGCACAGGAGATGCGCCCATTTCTTTAAAAGCGGCCATGTGAACCTTGTTCTCCATGGTGCGGAGTTTCATGCCTTTAAGATCTTCGGGAGTGACGACCTTCTTATTGGAAGTTATGTCACGGAAGCCATTTTCTAAAAATGCCAGGCCGACAATGCCTTTAGGTTCCAGCTGTTTTAGCAGTCCTTTTCCGATTTCACCGTCGAGGACTTTATAGGCATGTGCCTCAGAGTTGAATAGGAACGGCAAGTCTACAATAGTAATGCCAGGTGCAAAACCGCTCAAAGGACCTGTGGAAACCATCGTCATATCGACTGTACCAAGCTGCAGTCCTTCTACCATATCCCGTTCTTGACCAAGCTGCATATTGCCGTATACTTCCACTTTTACGCGGCCTTTGGTATTTTCGGCAATACGTTTGGCAAATTCTTCACCTGTGGATTGCAAAGGACTCTTTAGCTGAGAACCATGCCCAAGCTTGAGTACATACACATCCTGTTTGGCAGCTTCTTTCTTGTCACCGCCGCCACAGCCTGCTGCTAAAATAGCGAATACAAACGATAAAATTACAACCAGCGCTAATGATTTTTTACCTAATCTCACGTTTCTCTCCTCCTAGTTATTAAGCATACGGGCAACCTGTCCTTCCTTCCCCTCCCCACTCTACTTGCAATTTAGAATTAGCAATCCAGTTTCGTATTCAGAACTACGTCTTTAGAGATATAGTCGCTGCCTGCCTTAACCGCCTGTATTTGTTCTACCAGAATGTTAACCGCTGAAAGCGCCATCTCGCGGGTCGGATGAAAGTTTGCTGTAAGCTTAGGCACGACCAGGTAATCAAAAACAGTATCATGGAAGCCTTCAAAAGAGGCCACTTCCATCTGTCCCGGCACAGTCAGCCCCTGCTCCCTTAGCGCCTTTAGCACTCCTACCAAGGTCATGTGGTTAGCAGTATAGACAGCAGATGGCCTTACCGGGCTGTCCAGCAGCTCCAGCATCAGCCGATACCCGGCTTCAGCCGTAAAGTCGCCTTCTTTTACAAATTGAGGATCGATTACAAGCCCATTCTCTTCCATGGCCCGTTTAGCCCCCAACCAACGGTCGCGGCCTGTGGAAATAACAGTTGGACCGGTGATAATGCCAATATCGCGGAAACCTTGCTTGATTAAATGGTTTACCACCCGGTAACTCCCGGCCAGGTTATCAACCGTCACTGAGGAAATGCCGATATTGTCAATCTTGCGAGCGGCAAAAACGATAGGCAGCCTATCTGCCACATCTACAAAATAATTAATTCCATGACCAACCGGAGTGGCAATAATGCCATCGACCTGGCGGTTAATCAGCATATCCAGGCACTTGGCTTCCCGAACACTATCTTCACGGGTATGAGTCAGAATAACGTTATAGCCCAGGTCATCTGCCCGCTCCTCTACAGCGGCGGCGAAACTGGAAAAAAAGACGCTGGCAATGTGCGGTATCATCAGTCCGATTGTGTTACTCTGTCTGGTAGCCAGGCTTCGTGCCACTAAATTGGGGCGGTAGTTTAGCTCAGCCAGTGCATCAAGCACTTTCTGCCGGGTTTGCTTGTTCACGTAGCCCGAACTGTTGATAACCCGGGATACAGTGGCTACGGAAACCCCTGCCTTGCTAGCTATATTCGTGATTGATACCCGCATGAGATCCCCCTTATCATAAATATGAAAGCGTTTACATATTTTTAATAATACTGAAAATTCACCATGTATTGAATATTATCCTTTTTGTGAAAAAAATAATTTATTAAAAATAAAAACGTCCCTTCTCAGGGCCGTTTTATTTTTATCATGCTGTTTATTTTGCTTTAGCATTCGTAATTGCCTGCGCCAATAGCGGCGCGACTTCATAGAGATCGCCGACAATACCGTAGTCAGCCGCCGCAAAAATCGGCGCATCCTCATTTTTATCCACGGCGACAATAATCTTTGAGTCACGGATGCCGGCTACGTGCTGAACCTGCCCTGATATTCCCAGTGACAGGTACAGTGATGGTTTTACCTTTTGACCGGATAAACCAATGTATCGCTCTACCGGCAGCCAGTGATAGTCTTCGGCAATGCCCCGAGTACAGCCTAGTTCTGCCCCGAGCGCTTCTGCCAGTTGCCGGGCGAGTTCTACATCTGCCTGTCTGGCGATCCCACGCCCTATACTGACAATTTTATCGGCGCAACTGATGTCAGCCCCTTGGCGTTCGATGGGACATACCGCTCCAACCTGGATACTGCCGTCAGTCTGAACTTGTACTTCCATTATCTTGGGTGCCAGTGCCGGAGCTGTGGCAGGAGCTTCAAAGCAATGGGGCGGAATAGTAACCAGCGCCGTCGGCAAGGTTACTTCGGTACAAACAGCCAACCCACCGTACATCAGCCTGTCTGTCTCAATACCGTCTCCGCTGCGGCGAACGGCAAAGGCGTCTGAAACCAGTCCCGCTCCCAGCTTGGCGGCAACCTTGGCTGCCAAATCCTTGCCACGCAGCGTTCCGCCAATAAGCACAATGTCCGGCTTCTCCTTATCTGCCAGGCCGGCAATGCCGGTCGCATAACTTTCGGGCCACGAAGCGTCGCCGGCAAGTTTATAAATAGTGTGCAAGTCATAAGTCAGCAATCCTTCGGCTGCCTGCTGATCTAAAACAACAGCACATACCGAATGACCTGAACCTGCCAGCTCCCGTGCCGGTGCAACCAGTTGAGCCGCTATGGCTGCATTCTCTGAATATATCCAAACTCCAGACATTATCTCCCCCTCCTCATAGTACGCCTTCCTTGGCAAGGCTAGCGACAAGTTTGGTTACGCTTGCTGCCGCCTCCTCTTTAAAAATCATGTTTTTGCGACTCATGGCGTAACCTTTTAGGCTGGCAACTCTAACTTTTGGTGTGATTTCAGCCGAACTGAGTTCCAGATCGCTAGCCCGCCATTCGATCATGGGTTTTTTAGCTGCTCCCAGCACTTGTTTAAGACTGGGAATGCGAGGCTGGTTAATCTCAGGCAAAACACTGACCACAGCCGGGAATGGCACGGTGCAGACTTCGGTGCAATCACCCAGCTTGCGGGTAGCAACTGCTTTGTTATCTTCTACAGCCAGTTTGCTGACAAAAGTCAGCCCTGGTATGTCCACCAGCGCGGCCAGGCGGGGCGCTACCTGCTGAGCATACGTGTCTGATGCTCCCTCACCGCACAGAATCAGGTCATACTTACCTATTTTCCTGATAGCTGCTGCCAGTATATTAGCTGTTACGAATGCATCAGCAGTGGCTGCCGATGGGTCATGCACCCAGTACACACTGTCCAGGCCTCGCGACAAAGCATCTTTCAGCGACTGTTTCACCGGGTCTCCGCCATAGGTAAGGCCGCAGACAGATGCTCCATACCTTTCAGCTAAAAGCACTGCTTCTTCGACCGCGTTCCGGTCATAATCGCTGATCTTATATGCTGCTCTGCCGGTATCAAGCGTCATTGAACCGGCATTGACTCGGATCTCCTGCTCATCCAGCACCCATTTGTAACATACAATGATATTGAGCATATACACTCCCCTCTCACATAGAAAAAGGGACTTCAGGAGAAGTCCCTCCTGATCTGTATGGTATCAACTTGGCCGAAAATTCATCCGCCCTTCGCCGAAAATGCGAGCGTCCATCAGTTTAAGCTGAGGCGAGACACTTATTTGAGCGTCTACCTGCGCTAAGACATCCCGGCCCAGGTCTACGCCGGGAGCGATTTCTGTAAGCACCAGCCCACTCTCCGCCAAACGGAAAACCGCTCTTTCGGTGATGTACAGCACCGGTTGGCCAATCGATCGGGCATATCTTCCACTGAAAGTTACCTGTTCTACCTGAGAAACAAACTTTTTTGACTTACCTTCTTTACATATAATAAGCTTCCCGCCCTCGACTTTTTCTTCCAAGCCTCCGGCAGTCAGCGTACCGCAGAAAACAACCTTTTGTGCATTTTGCGATATGTTAATAAAGCCGCCGCAGCCTACAACCCGCGGCCCAAATTTACTGACATTGAGATTGCCCTCACTGTCCACCTGGGCAATGCCAAGACATGTCAGATCCAGGTTTCCGCCGTCATAGAAATCGAACATGTAGCTTTGATCCACCATGGCTTCGGCATTAATAGTCGCACCAAAACTCAGTCCGCCCGCCGGTACTCCGCCAAAACCGCCTGCTTCCACCGTCATCGTCATGAGATGGCCGAATCCTTCTTCCGCTGCTACCGAGGCGACTCCTTCCGGCATCCCAATCCCTAAGTTAACCCGGCTGCCGGGCGCTAGCTCCATCGCTGCCCGCCGGGCAATTATCTTGCGTTCATCAAGCGGCATAGGTTCAATAGCGCTCAGCGGCACCTTTACATCGCCACAGTAGGCAGGGTTGTAGTATTCAGCAAAGGTCTGATTAAATTTTTCTTTGTCGCCGACGACTACGTAATCGACCAAAAGTCCCGGCACTTTTACCAGCTTAGGGTCCAGCGAGCCTTTGGCAGCAATCCGTTCCACTTCAGCAATAACAATCCCTCTGTTCGCTTTAGCTGCCCCAGCAATGGAAATTGCTTCGCAGAACACTGCCTCACGCTCCATGGTCAGGTTGCCGTTTTCATCGGCTGTCGATGCCCGGATTAGGGCAACATCAAGCGGTACCGCGCGATAATACAGATACTCCGCTCCATCGACTTCCATAATCGTAACCATATCTTCACATGTCCGGGCATTTAATTTGCCGCCTTCTAACCGGGGATCGATAAAAGTTCCCAATCCCACCGTGGAAAGCACCCCAGGCTTTTTGCCAGCAGCCGCCCGGAACAGGTGGGTGACAATACCCTGCGGCAAGTTATAGGCTTCCACTTCACCATCAGTGATCAGCTTACCCAGCCGGGGCGCAAGTCCATAGTGCCCGCCGATGATGCGCCTGAGCATGCCAGTATTGCCAAAGTGATTTGAACCCCGGATTTTGCCGTCGCCAATACCGGCACTAAACATAATGGATAAATTCTGTGGGTGGCCCTCGGCCAGAAAGAGTTCTTCCAAAGCGCTGCTTAGCGTTTCCGGATGATCATTGCCCACAAAGCCGGACATACCGACTACGGCGCCATCCTTGACTAGGCGAGCAGCTTCTGCTTTACTAATTAATTTCATAGCTACCTCTCCCCTTTGCAATCGCGCGCTGGTATTAGAGATTACTGGTCAATAATGCGGCGGCAATTACAGTAAATACCATGCTCGGTTCCACATCCTACACCTATTGATACCTATTTTATACTCCGCCAGTTACCCAGCGTCTCGTAGCGATGACGGTGCTCCTGTTCGGAATAACCGCTCCTGGTTGCACATCCTTTATAATCAATACGGTGAAAAAAAGCTTCGTTCTCTTGAGGATCGGTCGTGCAATATTCGCAGCCGTAGGTGTTAACGATCAATTCATCAAACGCAATTGTTTTGCCATTATCGACAGCCCGCCGGATAAAACTGCCGCCTAAACACTCGCCATGGTCTATCTTGGTTAACAGTTCCTCAAATGCCTTCAATGCAGCCTCCTCCTTTTATCGCAGCAACGCACCGGCAATGACCATGCGCTGCACTTCGTTGGTGCCCTCATAGATAGTGGTGATTTTAGCGTCACGGTACAAGCGCTCTACTTTGAAATCTTTAATATATCCATAGCCGCCGTGAATTTGAACAGCTTTATCACATACAGTAAGCGCCATCTCTGAGGTGACCATTTTAGCCATAGCTGCTTCAACGCTGATAGCTTTGCCTTCTTCTTTTTTCGTGGCGGCAGAGTATACTAAGAACCTGGCAGCTTCAATATCTGCCGCCATCTCTGCCAGTTTCCACTGGATGGCTTGGTTAGCGGCTATCGGTTTGCCAAACTGTATGCGTTCTTTAGAAAACTTAACTGCTTCCGCTAAAGCAGCTTCTGCGATACCCAGCGCCTGGGCGGCAACGCCAATTCGCCCGCCATCCAGTGTTTGCATGGCAATCTTAAACCCGTCGCCTTCTTTGCCTATCAGGTTTTCTTTCGGTACACGGACATTCTTCATAATGACTTCTGTGGTTTGCGAGGAACGGATGCCCATCTTATCTTCATGTTTGCCGATTTCGACACCGGACAGACTTCCGTCCATGACAAACGCGCTGAGACCTTTGACACCTGCTGAAGGATTGGTTAAAGCAAAAATAATGTAAACATCGGCTACTCCGCCGTTAGTGATAAAGCATTTGGTGCCACTCAGCACATAATCGCCGCCATTAATAACTGCGGTTGTTTTGCCGGCTCCAGCATCAGTGCCAGCCCCCGGCTCGGTCAGTGCGAACGCGCCAAACTTTTCTCCTTTGGCCAGCGGCGCCAAATACTTTTCTTTAAGGTGTGCAGAGCCCCACTTGAAAATAGGATACATGCCAAGTGAGCAGTGTGCCGAATAAGCAATGGCAATGCCGGCATCCGCTTTGGACATTTCCTCAATAACCAGTATATAGCTGAGGTAATCGGCCCCGGCCCCGCCCACTTCAGCCGGATAAGGCATTCCCATCAAATCCAGTTCAGTCATCTTGGGTAATATTTCGGCAGGAAAGTGGCTCTCTGTGTCGTGCTGGGCAGCAAACGGCTCCAGATACTGCTCAGAAAATGCTCTTGCCGTCTGCTGAATCAAAATTTGTTCTTCAGTCAGGTTAAAGTTCATGGTTTTTCCTCCTTTATTAACTGGCTTTTGGCGGCATGATAACAGCCTCGCCATCGATAACAACCTTGCCTTCTTGATTAATACAGGTAGTTTTGAGAGTGATCCGGTTGCGGTCTACGTTCCGGTCAACTACTTCAGCCCGGGCGGTTATGGTGTCGCCGAATTTTACCGGGGCGACAAACTTAAGATTCTGCGATAGGTATATCGCACCCGGCCCAGGCAGCTGCATGCCGAGAACGGCAGAAATAAGTCCAGCGCTAAGCATGCCATGAGCAATTCTTTCTTTAAAAATGCCATGGGCAGCTTCCTGTGCATTCAGGTGAGCTGGATTGAAGTCGCCGGTAACACCGGCAAACAAGTAAACATCGGCCTCACTGATCGTTTTGCTGTGTTCTGCGAAATCGCCGATTTTAATCTCGCTGATAGATTTGCCTCTCATACACTCACTCCTCCAGTAACCAATACTCTGTCTGGTTAAAGTGCAAATCGCGTGCCAATAGCTAAAAACCCTCTAAATCGAGAACTCGCGCGGCACGACAGACAAAAGGAAAGTGTCGGTCCCCGACACTTTCGTGTAGGAACCGACACTTTCTTTTTAATCAACTTCCATGTGGTATTTTTTTAGCTTTTCGTATAGCGTTGACCGGTGTATCCCCAGTAGCTTGGCGGCCAGCGCCTTATTACCGCCGGCTTGCTGCAAGGCTTCGGCTACACGCCTGCTCTCTTGCCGGTCACTTCCCTGCCCGCCAGCAACGGGAAGATGTTTGGGTAAAATAACCGCACTGTCGACTGTTGCTGTGACCTGCTCAAGCAGGTTAATCAGCTCACGGACATTGCCAGGCCACTGGCCTTCCCTAAGCAGCGCCAGTGTCTCAGGAGCAAACGATTTGGCCTGACGGCCCAGTTTCTTACTAACCCTGTCAGCCAGCAGCGAAACCAGTTCGCCAATATCTTCCCTGCGTTCCCGCAGCGGCGGAACCTGCAGCGAAATAACATTGAGCCTGTAATAGAGGTCGTCCCGGAAGGTTTTAGCCAGTACCATTTTGTACAAAGGCTGATTCGTCGCTGCAATTAGGCGTACGTCCACAGGAATAGCCTGCATTCCTCCTACCGTCTCTACCTTGCGGTCTTCTATTACACGGAGAAGCTTGGACTGCATCAACAGTGGCATATCACCAATTTCATCGAGAAACAAGGTGCCTGTATGAGCTAGTTGAAACTTGCCTTTTTTGCCGCCACGCCGGGCTCCGGTAAAAGCCCCCTCTTCATAGCCGAAAAGTTCTGCTTCCAGCAATTCCGATGGTATGGCGGAGCAGTTAATCGCAATAAAAGGCCCGCCGCGCCGCCGGCTGCCATTATGAATGGCTTGGGCAAACAATTCCTTGCCGGTGCCGCTTTCACCAATAATGAGCACATTACTCTCTGCTGCCGCTGCTTTTCTTGCAAGATTTTTGGCTTCGACGATAACACGTGACCGTCCGCATATATTCTCTATCGTTACTTCAGCGGCAGCCTCTCCTTTTTGACCGGAAGCTGAGATGCCTGTTTTTTTATGGCAGGACGCCAAACGCTCCCAAATGCGGCTGATTTCCTGAGCATCTTTGAAAATGGCTTCTCCCATGGCACCGATAATTTCTCCATCTTTAAACAAAGGCACTCTGCTTACAATCATAGGACGCCCCTTATGTTCCTGCACATCAGCTATCTCTGGAACCCCGGTTTGAAGGACAATAGGCAGCCGCGTATTTTCAATTACATCAGACGCCCTGCGTCCCAGCAATTCTTCCCGTAATACACCGTAGACTTCTTCATAGGCCCGATTAACTTTAGAAATTATGCCGCCTTTATCTACCACCACTATACCCTGCGGTGCGCATTCAAAAATATTTTCCAAGGCTTCAATGTGATGCTGGCTGCTCTCAAGCTCCCGGGTGATGTGAAGCAGCTCAGAAGTATCCTGCAGCAGCGCCACAGCCCCTACAATTTTAGGCCCCTCACAAATAGGTGACCGGTTGGAAAATACGGTTTGTCCATTAATGGTTAGTTCGCAACCCATCTCTACCCTGCCTGTGCTCAGTACTCGCAGCAGACCTGTACCAGGTATAATGTCGGCGACATGTTTGCCAAGGGCGTCGGAGAGCTCCACGCCAATTAGTTTAGCCGCAGCTTCGTTAAAAGTAGTAATAATACCGTAAGCATTGACCACAATAATACCATTATGGGCTGAACGTATCAGCGCCTCGACTTCATCCTTGGCCTGCCGCATCTGCGTGTAAAAGGCATTGAGAAAATCGCGTCTGGTTAAAATACCGACAACTTTATTATCAGCAGATACCACCGGCAGCCGGCTAACCGGTATTTGCCACGCTTCTTCCAGTGCATTTTCCGGACTAACCGTGATGACATTATAAGTCATCACCTGCTTGACCGGTGTTGAGAACGATACATCATTAATAATAGCTTCAATGAGATGTGCACTGGTTATCAGTCCGCATATTTCACCGCTTTCCGTCAGTACCGGCGCGCCACTGATACGGTATGTAAAAAACAGGCGGGCGGCATCTTTAAGCGTACTGGAGGGTTTTAGCGTTCGAGGATATGGATTCATATGATCCCGCACTAACATATGATCACCTCACTTTGTCTGATCCGATCTAGACAACCATCTTGTTTTCTATTATATTCTAAAAATTGTGATTTTTGTTGTGAAATTTATTGGATGCTCTACGGAAATGCCAAAAACAATCGACCCATGTTAAAAGGCGTCAGCTGGTTCACAGCTGACGCCTTTTTCGTTTACTATTTTTTAAGCCGGTCAAACACAATATCTTTTACCACTTCGCCGGCTATAATAAGCCCGACCACCGAGGGCACAAAAGCAATGCTGCCTGGAATGTGACGACGGACTATGCAGTGACGGGTTGAACCTTTGGGGCATACACAACCTGTCGCACAGCTATTTTCCTCAGTTTCTACCGGCTGCAGAGGTTCTTCCTTAGAGTAAACGACCTTTAGCGCATGAATACCGCGCTGTTTTAATTCTTTACGCATAACTTTCGCCAGGATCGACCGAAGTTTTATAAATATCAGCCACCTCAAAACGGGTGGGGTCCAGTTTGTTACCAGCACCCATCGAGCTTATCACCGGTATACCCCGTTCTTTTGCTTT
>Ga0366783_1077_pt1 | contig 13258 bp, 12 predicted proteins | sample TotcelN113001L10_FD_207059 | JGI IMG/M metagenome (GOLD analysis project Ga0366783, IMG submission 207059) | Enriched cells from coal bed in the Powder River Basin, Montana, United States - Total cells N11 rep2 HSBNCT.N11.300.1.L10 ... | reverse complement strand
CATATTCATCCCTGCATCTTATGAGATCAGTAAGTAAACCGCTTGCACTTTGATAGCGTTTCTCGGGCTCCTTGAGCATCAGTTTTCTGATGATTTTACTTAGTATCAACGGGATACTCGGATTTAATTCATGGGCTGAAGGAGTGTTTTCAGCTAGATGAGAATGTATCAATTCAAGGGGATCTTCCGAATAGAACGGCACAGTACCGGTAAGCATCTCATAAAATATGACCCCGGCAGAATACAGGTCGGAAGAAAAAACCACGCGGTGGTTGATGCGGCCGACCTGTTCAGGGGATGCATAAGCAAGGGTTCCCCGGATAAAAAAATGATTATAAATAAAATGACTGACATCCCTGACATCCAGGATGCTGATGAAATCGATCAGCCGCATATCGAATGTATCAGGATTGACAAGTATGTTATGCGGTTTAATACCGCCGTGAATGATCCCTGCCTCATGGACAATTTCGAGAGAACGTACCAGATTTACAGCTAAAGTAAAAAAATAATCTAAAGAGATCGCCTGATTCGTTTGTATCAGCTTATCCAGCGGGACTCCGTCAAAGTAGTCCTGGATTATTAAGTGGGAGCCTTCATTTTCCTTCACTAATAAAGGCGTGATCAGCGACGTATCGTTCAAGACCTTGAGATGTTCGATTTTCTGGCTGAACTGGGCTTTTTTATAGTCAGACAGAATGCCGCCTTTTAGCAGCTTGATCGTAACAAGCCTGGCGGGAACCTTTTTGGGAGCTGCCTTATAAATAACAATGCCAGAGCCTTCGAAGATCTTATCTATTATAGTATAATTTGAAAGAACCATCACTACATCACCGTACTTTAGGCCGATTCAATTATCCTGAGCTCGCTTACCAATGTCAGCTTACGTGATTCCCCGGATCTCGTCTGCCCGTACTGTTAACCCCGGCACTTTCAGCTTGTTTCCCCTTATTCTTTTCAGCACCGGGTATAACTGGTGGTAGCACAGATTTCTATGACATTTTCACAGAACTATTTTGTAAACCAATCATCTGCCCAAATTCCCCAGACTGTCTATAAATTTATTACGGCTTATATTTTACGGGGCGTATTGCAGCATTCAAATATTAATTTTATGGTAAATGCTTCGCAGTATGCCATTATGATCTACATAACCAGTCACAATCACATATAATTGATAGCTCCATGATTCACCATCAGGCTTCAAATAACCTTTTCTTTTCTTGATTTTTATATGATCGGCAAACTGCGACCACAATGTATAGAAATGTTCACATAATGTTTTTCAATAAAATCGATCGGGGTGGTTTAGATATAAAAACAATATGCCCATAGGAATTAGGGCAAATTATATGCTCGGTGACGATTTTTTGCGTATCCACTATCATAATGAGTACTTGCCTTCGAAAAACTATAAATAATCAGTAACGTATAAAACGACAAGAACGCCCACATTGGAATATCGCGTCAGTCCCGTGGGGTAGTGGTCAATCCTGCTGGACTTTGGATCCGGCGACACCGGTTCGAATCCGGTCGGGACTATTATTTAAATTGAAATGCTTATTTTTTAGATAGACAAAATCTCTGGCTTCCCCTGCCTTTTTAACCTTTTATAAGATATTTACTTCCTTGATAACTCCACAAATCAGCTCTCCATCCTTCTTATCATTCAAATCAATAATGATCCTGTAGAACCCCGGTGACATCATCTCCGACACCGGCACGTAAAAGTCCTGGTCCACCTGATCCATGGTTTTAAGCTCTACGTTCATGTCCGCCGAATATCCCGTCGGATAGTCTATCCAGATTCCGTTGATCCTCTGTCCGACATGAATGTTAACGGTCTCCTCGTTGATCGTGTCTGCAAGGTTGATGATGGTCACCCGAAGCCTGGCTGTATCCCCCCGGTAGTAGTATGCCTGCCCGAACGTGGTCTTGTCGGGAATGATCGTGCCCTTGCCGATCCGGAGAACTGGTATGTCAGTCATCTGCAGCTTCGAATAATCCTCGGGTTTCAACTCCGTGATGTGCTCCGTTCCTTCCGTTAACGGGTTCAGCGTCGACGTAGGTAAGGGGGTTGCTGTGGGAGCTGGCGTGGCCGTCGCTGTAACCGTTGGTGTGGCAGTTGGGGTTGAGATTGTGGTCGGGGTCGGGCTTAATATAGCGGTTGGCGAGGATGTCGAAACCGGCGCCGTGATCTGCGCCCCATCCTGGACGGGCGTCTGTGTGGCTTCCACCGGCGTATACTGGAAGACGCCTGCGGCTTTGACAGCGACAATGAGGAATAATGCAATAAGTATTACTATGACTAGTATTATCGCCACTGTCTGTAGGTTCAAACCGTTGTCCCGGGGTTTTATCGAGTCCACAAGATCACCTCAACATGGTCATTGCGGCTGTGAATTGAATTGAAATCGAATGTGATATATCCATATTATAGCCCGATTGTTAGTCATTTAGATTATTGCCTATATAATTCTGCCTGTCTTATGGGTGGAATCCCGTCATCAGTTCGTCAACCGACTCACCGACAAATAAATAGTCTAAAAAGCAATATTCCACGCAGGAACTCTAATGCGGAGCACAATAGTCGAACCTGTCTTACAGTCCACCGGAGTAAAATCAGAAGCCGAGCAGGTAGTCGCCCTCAAGGCGGAACAGCAGGACCGCGTCTTAAAATCAGAAAAACCTATCGCGCTTACTCTCTATCTAAGAACCGCAGTAGACATGATCGGGTTTGTGATCGAACTCCCGTTCAGGTGGAAAAGCCTGGACCTTAAGCCCCATCTGCCTGTGCAAACCAAGATCGGATACGGGCTAATGCTAAACGCAATTACCGATATGTGGCTTTTAACATCCGGCATTGACAGGAAAGACATGGATTATAACTCGATAACGGTCGTGAAGCACTTTATCGGTTATCTGAACACGATGGATGATTTCCTCGACGACCCCAAAAACAAGCACTTAACCATGCGCTTTAATAAAGGCGATGAATTGTGGGAGAGGAGAAAAGAGCTGTTCGGGTCGATCGCGCATTACGATGTGTCCTTACAGAAAAAAATTAAGACCGCGATCAGTGCGTCAACCTTCTCGATGTTGGGTGCGATGGCAAAATTCAAAAAACATGGCGCGTCTGACCTTGACGGTGCGCTTTTCATAAGAGAGAACACTGCCGGAGAGATATGCAGAGCGACGGCGGAGCTGTTCAATATCATTAACAAAGTGCCTCAGAATAAAGCGAAAGCTATAGAAGACGCTTACTGGGATGTCGGCATGGTCCTCCAGGTGCATGACGATGTTGGAGATATTGGCAGGGATGATAAAGGGGGATTTTGTGAGAATCTGGTATTGCAGCTTCTAAATCAGCGTCCTGGCGAGAAGGCCCGGCTGATGGAGGTGCTGGCTAATAAAAAGAATTGTGCGTATAGCACGTTAGCAAGGCATGCGCCAGAGACATTCAGAGCGGCCAGGGATCTACAGGACTCCTATCTGGACTCCATTCCCGACACGGGGGGGTTTGAAAGGATCAAGTGCTTGATTGACCTGAGCGTATCCCTTCGCGGGCGATCTTTTGCGTTTCGATCAATTATTGATAGGATGGATTTATGAAGTAGTGCTGTCGCGTTTGAACTATCGCTTCGGCAGCTGTCTCTTTTCAAATATTTCTTCTGTGTTGAATAAATAATAATGGTTCTCTTCAACTTCGTGTGGGTAAACTTTACTTCTACCCTTGCTGATGTGGGGCGACTCATCAATACGAACGCTGCGCTGTGCCTGGATCACAGATTGAAACAGATTACACGGATTTCACAGATACTTATTAGATAAACAGGAATAAGCTTGACCTTTTTCAGTTTAGTACCAATCGACATCTGTGCAATCCGTGCAATCTGTAGTAATCTGTGTTTCTGGCACAGCGCAGCGTTCGATTTCCTTCCCGTGCTTAGGGACAACCTCTTCACCATGATCATTAATCAACACCGCAAATAGTTCTACTTTAAAAAAATCGGCTTCAGTCATTAACTAATTCATGACCGAAATTGTTAATACTGACCGGTCAGTATTATTTGTATCGGGGTTGAATACTTGATAGATAGCATTTACATTTTATCGATTACAACAGTTATTTATTCCGATCTTTCAGCGATACACATGCATACTAATTACTTTTTGCCCGGGGGTCTAAAGCTATGAGCGTAAAATCGCAGGTACCTCTTCAAACATGCTCCCTAAAGCAGTGCACAGGCTGTGATCTGCAGGATAAGCTGCTCTGCGTGGCCGATCGAAAAGATATAATAGACTTTTTCGCCATCTTCATCGTAGTTTTTATCCCCTTTATGGCCGGGATGATCATCGGGCAGTTCTGGCTCGGAATCCTCGCCTGGCTTGGGCTGGCTGTCATTTTCTTCGGGTATGTGGAAGCGCAGGTCCTTTGCCGCCACTGTCCTCACTACGGCGAAAAAGGCTTCCTACTCCGCTGCCACGCTAACTACGGGCTGCCTAAAATACCTAAATTCGATCCGCGGCCCCTATCCCGTGCAGAACAGGTGATCTGGCTGCTTTACGCTGGTGTTCTTGTGTTCTGGTACGTGCCGTTTTTCGTGATCAGCAGTCAGTGGCTGCTGCTGTTTATCACGTCGACTGCAATTATCGCCTCTTTTTGGACGATCCAGAGGACTCAGTGTAACCGGTGCTACAATCTCTCATGCCCGGTAAACAGGGTACCGCCGGAGGTCAGGGAAAAGTTTTACGAGCGGTTTCCGGTGTTTGCAGAAGCGCGTAAAAAGTAACTTGTAAGGTCACTTCACAGCCGGGTTTTCGAACAGGATTGATTTCAGGCTGACGTCCAGCAGGCTTTCCGGCTTGAATGTCGACCCACCGTCCAGCGCACCGCATACAAGCAGCCCCATGTACAAGGACATGAGCAAAGCAGCCATCGACGCAGGGTCTACGTCCCGCCTGATCCTGCCTTCTGCTTGCATAATGCTGATCAGCTGCGCAAACCCTTCTTTTTCTTTGTTTATTACTCCTGTCAAGATGTCGTGCATCTTTTGGTCGCGAAGCGAGATCGCATATACCTCTAAGAAAAAGGCGGCTTTGTCTCCGTAAAGCTGATTCATGCCCTCGTACAGGGTTTTAAAGAGCGGGAGCGGCTCGCTGTCAGTGAGCAGGACGCCGGCTTTTTCCATCCCTTCTATCAGGAGGTATTCGGTGATCCCTCTAAACAGGTCCTCTTTGCTCTCGAACTGGTTATATAGCGTACCTTTGCTCACCGAAGCCTTTTCTGCGATCTCGTCCATCCTGGCATCGTGGAACCCTCTCCTCGAAAAGACGTCCAGCGCTGCCATGACGACCCTTTTTCGGACTTCTTCACGGTACTCTTCCCCTACCTTCGGAATGTTATCAGCCCCAGTTTCTAACTTGTTATAGTGAATGTCGGATGAGCCAGTCTTCTTGTCTGGCATCGCCTTGCCGGTACTAAAATGTGAGTTGAGGATAAAAATCTTTAGTTTTGACTTATTTATGTGCCTGCTATCGCCGCCAAGTACTATATTATAAACTTGATGTATTTTGGTTCTATTCAACTTCGTGTGGGTAACTTATACTATTGATGGTGAGTCCGATGCGATCTTGAACGCTGCGCTGTGCCAGGGATTGGATCTTGTCTCTGGGGTGCGGGAAGGAACACGATCGCTGCGCTGTGCCAGGATCACAGATTGAAACAGATTGCACGGATTGCACAGATGTCGATTGGTACTAATCTGAAAAAGGTCAAGTTTATTCCTGTTTATCTAATAAGTATCTGTGAAATCCGTGTAATCTGTCGTAATCTGTGATCCTGGCACAGCGCAGCGTTCGTATTGATGAGTCGCCCCGCATTAGCAAGGGCAGAAGTTACCCATACGAAGTTAAATAGAACCAGTTTTCTTGGCGTGCTTGGCGCTTAAACGGCGCACAGCAGAGTTACCGCTTACCACAATTTCAGAATAAATTTTGAATATCTACGTACTATGGCTACTTATACAATATATTATCACCCGGGATTTGGAGAAGAGCCCATTTATCATAGTTTTTGGATGGACAACAAATCTTCCATCGAATTTTCCATAAATTTATACGAATCGTAAATACCTTGATTATAGAATTCCGGTGCCAATTTTTCTATTATAAAATCTAATATCAGGCCTGCAGCTAAATCACCTATCTCTTCTTCTCTTTCTTTGGAAAAATAGTTCTTTATTGCAGAGATCATCGCACCACGTTTCTCTTTAGTTAAAACAATATTGTTATTTTTCATACAATACCTTCATGTAAAAACTGCAACAATATTCATTATCTTTAAAAGGTTTAAATTTTACTGCATCAGCAATCTATTTCTTATTTTTCAGTTCATTTAAGTATGCTGTCCATTCTTCTTTAGCCTTATTAATCAGTGTTTCCAATCTCAGAGGCTCAATCCCCCTATATGCTCTTTTTACATGTTTCTCAAGATTTTTGTCACCCTTGCTCAGGTATGCGTGCTCATCACAATAGAAACTTTCAACAAGTCCGCAATCTTTGCAGTACATCTGCCATGGTGCATAATGGCCACATACGTCGCAAATTGAGCCTTCTGGTGCGTTATCGGTTATAATGATACTATGAGTGTGCATATCTTCGCCTGTTTACTAATAAGATTGCAATCGATATAACTGCTTTGTAATATCGTTAAAAAAGTTTATAATATTTTTTCACCGGCGTTCGGGCCCGGGGCGCACTGGTATACTCCGGTTACCTTCATGATCAAAAGGTGCTTGGCCTGGGCGTTAGGCATCATGGACTTGACTATCTCGTTCAGCTTCGTATATTCAGGGCCGCTTGATTTCACTTCGACATTACCCTTAATCTGGAAGCACCCTTTCGTCTCCGGTCCATGAACGTATATCGATACCTTCGGGTTTTCCTGCACATTCTTAATCGTCGTTTTCATGAATATATCGCCGATCCAGATCGTTTCGTCATCGACTATCTTCACGAACCCGTGGGGGGTCACGTTTGGCTCTCCTGCCTTCGAAGCTGTGGCTACCGGGAATGTTTTTACAGTACTAAAAGCTTGTTTGATATCATTTGTTAAGCTGACCATAGTAAATTCACCAGCAATATATCAATGACTACACTCCCATATACTTAAGCGTCATAAAACTGTACCAGATACATTATATTAACTCATTTTGATGGACAAGATAATGAGTTAAGATATATGTCAGCGATGAAGCCATCAGTTCACGAATTTAAGGCAGCGTGAACCTCTTTTATCTTGTTCAGCACTGTAAACCCTTTTTCCGTGATCAGGTATTCGCCGCCCTCGTGCTTCTGGAGGATCATACCTGTGTCGAGTAGTTTCTGTATATGGAAAAGCAAGTTGCCTCCTCGGAGCCCGGTAAGTTCTGATAAGGCTGTGAATGTTTTCGTTTCGACATACAATGCTTTCAGTATCTGTAGGCGGGCCTTGTTTGACAGCGGATCAAGGACTCGATCGACCAGTTCTTCTTCAGGTAATGCGGTGACACTCGTTCGTCGCTCCTCTTTTGAGCTATATATCTGGAGCGACTGCATGAGGTTGACCTCCTTTGCGAAAAGTCGAGTGACTTCGGTAAAACAGGTGTCGCATTTTTTGTGCGGTGCCTTTTCCCGGATCGTTTTCAGATCAGATCGAATCTCATCGATCTTTTCTTCATTTACTTCGTCGAGCCTTATAAGTGCGGCATTCATGGTCAGAACTTCACCGAACTTTTTTCGGCAGGTCTCTCGCATGTCACAGCTCTTCACCATGTGAGTATCCAGCCCTTCGTCGATGTCTTCGACGATATGGGCCTGAAGGGCATTGATGACGTCTTTCCGCGAACTTGCGAGGAGCAGCTCAAGGTATTGCTGGTTCGTCTGTTCTACGTATCGTTTGAGGTCATTTTGTACCTCGGCGAGCTGCTTTTTTATCTCGGCAAATTCCTTGCTGGCCGGCTTTGACTTTTCCATCAAGGGTATCTATTCGGTCCTTGGAGATATATGTTATTACTATGATGACTTTAAAGGTCATTATTGTATACTTAGTACAAATTTGTTCGACGGATTTTCCCTTGCTGTTTTTAAATCCGTGCTTCTTCTGTACCTTAGCATAACGGTAAGCTATTTCCGGTAAAGGTACGAGATTTAGAATGTGCGTAGATGTTCCTTTTCCAGGATTTTATAAATAAATAATTTGGCAATATCGGTCAAGAAAAATGCTAATAGCGCGTATCCCCAGACGAACAGTGCAAGCCCCCATCCCATTGCTGGCAGTAAAATACCGTATACTGTGATGATCGTCGCAATCAACTGGGTGACTACAATTGCAGCGAACAGGATCGGTGCAGGCTTTACCGACCAGAAAGGTCCTCGGGTCCTCGCCACGAACAGGAATAAATGTCCGGCTACCGAGAGCTTAAGGTAGATGAACGATTGCAGCACTTCTTGGCTGAGGTGGAAAATATTGACTCCGATGTACAGGAGGCCGAACGATGTCAGTACGCCGATGATTCCAAGTGCAGTGGAAACTCCGAGCAGTACGCGCATATTCCACCTTTCCGGTTTATCCGAAAAAATGACGTTATCATAGGCGATCGTCATGATCGGGAAATCGTTCAGTAACGCCAGAAGCACAATCATCAACGCAGTTATAGGATAAAAGTTGAAGACGATGATGGAAAGTGTGATGAAGCAGACCAGGCGTATGGTCTCTCCCATACGGTAGATTGAATAGTTGGTCATGCGCCGGAATATTTTCCGGCTTTCCTTGATCGAGTCGATGATGACTGAGATGCCGGGGAGCGTTAGCACGATGTCAGCCGCAGATTTGGCTGCATCCGTCGCCCCGGCTACGGCGATGCCTGCGTCGGCCTTCTGGAGTGCCGGCACGTCGTTCACTCCGTCGCCGGTCATCCCGACTATATGCCCTTTTTTCTGTAAGAGGTCGACTATGCGGTATTTATGCTCCGGGAACACCTGGGCAAATCCACCTGCTTTTTCAACAGCTTCAACCGCTTGATCATCAGGCATTCCCTCGATGGCCGACTCCGGCAGTATATTGGTGCTGAGCCCAACCTTCCCGGCGATTTCCCTGGCGATCGCCACGTGGTCCCCGGTCACCATTTTCACGTCGATGCCTTTAGAGCGGGCGATTTGAATTGTATTCCGCGAATCCTCCCTGGGAGGATCGAACAGCGAGATCAGGCCGATGAATTGCCATATGCCCCTTCCGTCGTCCATCGCCACGCCGAGCGACCGGTACCCACCGGTGGCAAATAAGTCAACCTGGGCTAATACCGATTGTTCCAGTTCTTTTTTATTTGCGCATAAGGCTACGATCACCTGCGGTGCGCCTTTAGTTACCTTAAACTCTCCCTCGGCGCATTTTACCATTGCTTCGGTACGTTTCCTGACCGGATCAAATGGTTTGAAGTCAAGCACATGACATTGTGATACAGCCGATTCCAATTCTTTATGGGCTTTTAGATCGTCGATAATCGCAAGATCGATCCGGTCTTTGGTGCCTTCTCTTGAGGCAAGGGCTGCATATCTAATTACTTCATTCTCAGTATGCCCATCAAATGGCGCCAGGCTTGCCACTTTGATCTTGTTTTGCGTGATAGTCCCGGTCTTATCCACGCAGAGAATGTCCATACTGGCCATTTCTTCTATGGCCACCAGCTTACTGACGATGGCTTCCTTTTTGGCCAGCGCTATCGCTCCTATGGCCATAGTAACCGAGAGCACCGCCGGAAGGGCTACCGGTACGCCGGCGATAGTCAGGACCAGCGCAAACTGGATGATCGAGAAAATGTTATGGCCGCGGAGTAATTCCACCGTAATGACCAGGAGCACAAGCATCAGCGTAACTACTATTAGGTAGTCGCCGATCCTGAGGATGGCCTTCTGGAAGTGGCTTGGAGTGGCAATCTTCTCTACCAGCTTCGCCGTCTTGCCAAAGTATGTATTCATACCGGTGGCGACTACCAGAGCATCCATTTCACCTTTGATAATGATCGCCCCTGAGAACCCGGTATCATTAACATGCTTCTCGACCGGGAGCGACTCGCCAGTCAACACAGACTGATCGACCTCCAGGTAGTCGCCTTTGATTAGTTTGATGTCGGCCGGGATCGTATCTCCAAGCCTCACCCGGACGATATCCCCGGGGACCAACTCCCGGGCATTGATCTCGATCCATTTGCCATCTCTCAGGGCAATGGCCGATGGCGACAACTTTTTCTTCAGCAGCTCGATTGCGTTGCTCGCCTTGCTTTCCTCCAAATACTTTACGAGCACATTGATTAACAGCAGTATGACGATGATGATAAAATCTTCAAAGTGCCCTATAATCAGTGAAAGGATAGCAGCTACCTCTATCATCCATGGGATAGGGCCCCAGAAATTTTTTAAAAATTTTATGATCGGGTTGGCTCTTTTCTCGGTGATATCGTTCAACCCATAGATCTGAAACCGCCGGGTCACTTCGGCAGAGGTTAGTCCTTTTTCACTTGACCCAAGTGCTATTAGCAGATCATCTGTCGATCTCTGTTCTGCATCATTGATGTTTATGGTCTCCATTTCCATGGTAACGACCTGTTGATTGGAGTTTCTTTGGCTACTGTCCGGTAGCTTTTCTGTACTTATTTTACATTTTCCACTTTCTGGTGAGGGAGCACCTCGGCACGGCTAATCCCCGGGCATGGGGGCAGGTAATCACCATTACCGTAGCCATGCGCTAAAATACGACAATGCCGCCTCTTAGCTCCTTTTTATCCGGTCTAATGTTAAAGCTAAGATAATCATGCCTACGCCAAAAACGATGGCAGTACCAAGAGGGTCTTTTCTAATCACCTTATCGACCGTCAGTTTCCCATAATTTGGCCGAGCCAGACTTTTATCTATAGACGGCTTCATGAAAGCATAAGTTAACGAACCTGCGAGCCCGCCTGCCATTGCAATGATCGCGTCTTTCTTACCTTCCATTGATGCGATGATGCCGGTACCGGGGCAGTAGCCGTTCAGTGCAAAGCCCACGCCGAATACCAGGCCGCCGACGCCCATCATTAGCACTTGCAACGGCTGTATTGTGAAATGCTCAACACCTTTCCGGCTCAACGCGTATATTCCGATGGACGCTGTTCCGATGGCAGTCAGGATTATCTTAAGCAGGCTCAGGTCGGAAAATCGTAACATGCCTGTCAGCTTATTAAAGTCTGAAGCGCCCGCCCGCTGGAGTACAGCCCCGAAAAGCAGCCCGATTATAACTGCCTGTAGTCCGGTTAAAAATCGCCCCTTCATTTTTTATACCCCAGAATGAGCAACGTGAGCATGCCGGCAATAAACGTCATGACCGAAAACAGTATGCTGCCGATCGACATCTGCGCGTCTCCGCTTAAAATATTACCGCTGGTACAGCCTTTACCTATCCTTGCACCGAAAAGCATTAGAAAGCCCCCCAAAAATTGCCTGAATATGCCAGTAACTGACCGGGCTCTGCCGGGATTCCCTGCACTCCTGCCGAATACCAGAGCGGAGATAAGCCCGCCAATAGCCATCGCTATAACAAGAATAAGCTGATAGTCGATTTTCGAATGCTTTTTAAGATACGGATTTTTTTCTATTAGCGGCTTATCGATCGTGTCAATGCCTAAGGCGCAGGACGTGACGAAAGATGTCGACACCCCCAGCGGCTTTTTTACCATGTATGATAATGTATTCAATACTCCGATGGCGATGCCGGCAATTAGCCAGTTTATATATCGGCTCATTAAGTACCCTATTATCAAATTATGTATGAGGTAATATTTTTGTGTGCAATTTTATACACATATGATTGTTGACAAGGGTTAATGGGAATGATGTATTTTAATATGGGAAAGCGGGGCGAAAAATAAAGCGCTTTACGATAAGCTGGGTAAGAAGGCTATCTTTGAAGGCGGCGAGAAGCACGAACGCAAAGAGACAAACTGGGATGACCCGTTGGGTCATGCATAAAGGATGAAAATACTTGTTTATGGGTATCTTGAAGGGGCACCCGGTAATCTCGGCCCCAGGAGGCCTCGGTTTTTAAACGCAAAGAGGCAAAGAGACAAAGAGACCACGGATCAAATATCTGAACGTCAGACATTGTCTCTCTGTCTCTTTGCCTCTTTGTTACTAAAACCAGATCTCCCCGGGCGGGTACAGATCATAACGATGTTCATACGAAAGAATCCCCCCATCATCGCTACCGGGACGTGACAACGATGTCCGTGACTGCTGTTTTGCCCTCTGCATCCGCGTGAGACTTTCCAAACGAACGCAGCATCCAGCTATAAAATAATACCAGCGGAGTTTTGTCCAGCAGGAATACAAGGACCGAGCATAATACGATGCTGAAGAGAATGACCGAATAGGTGACGCTCTGGATCATTTCCCCACCTATAATGCCCAACTGTAGCGGCATCGAGGCGAGTACTGCCGCTGCAAGGCCTTTTGGAGCCATGATCGCCATCATTGAAGCGTCTTTTGTGGGGGTGGTTCTGGGTACCGATGCCCAGACAATAGGGACTCTGATGTAGAAAATTACCAGAGTCGCGATGAGGCCCATGGTCATCCAGACCGGGTTCGCCAGTATTATTGATATTCCTATGTAAACAAAGAAGAACGCTTTAAGCAGGAAACCTGATTCGGAGAAAAACGCCTTCTCGACGGAGTTAAGGGATATCGGCCGGATATTGACCGGTGTCTTCCTTAACAGCGCATTAAACGTATCCGTGTTGCCGAGGGTAATACCGAATACCAGCGCTGCTATGGCACCGCTAAAACCCAGCATCTCTGCGACGCCATATATGACAAACAAGAAAGCAGGCGTCAGAAAGATCGAATTTTCTATCTTCCTTATCCAGTCCAGGAGCATCGACCAGCCAAAAGCGGCTACAATTCCTATGATCGCCGAGATCAAGAACATGGCCACGATTTTTCCGACCGCCGGCCATAGGTTGATCCCTCCCAGTTTATATGATTCCATGAATGTGATGGCAACAACGATGCAGAGTACATCACTGAGGGCGGATTCCAGCAAGAGCATCGTCTGACTTTCCTTGTTAATATTAAGGTGGCTGACCATTGGTATGACCACTGCAGATGAAGTACCCCCGAGTATGGCACCGATCAGAAATGCCCCGGTAAAATCCATTTTAGCGATGAGCATCATCAGCAAACCCACCGC
>Ga0366783_1012_pt2 | contig 13494 bp, 10 predicted proteins | sample TotcelN113001L10_FD_207059 | JGI IMG/M metagenome (GOLD analysis project Ga0366783, IMG submission 207059) | Enriched cells from coal bed in the Powder River Basin, Montana, United States - Total cells N11 rep2 HSBNCT.N11.300.1.L10 ... | reverse complement strand
GAGGATGTAACTGAAACCTTGTCCATTGCCGATGTTTCTGGGCGCGATTTCGAACCGGCCGGACCCAAGCTTTTCAAGGGATTTACCAACTCCGTTCATTGGCTGCGCCTGCAAGTCCGTGCCCCCGCCAAAGGGAGCGAGGTCGTGCTTTTCATTCGCCAACCTTTTCTGAATGAAGTCCGACTTTATGAGGCCGATGCAGGCGATCCCCGGAACTGGAAGACCCGGGTGACAGGAAACCACTATCCGTATGCCTGGCGTGAGCGCCCTAAAAGTACGCTGGGTTTTATTGTAGATGTGGCGACTCCTGAAGCAACTTATTACCTTCGCCTCAAAACCAGCACCGTCTCACAACTGAGCGTGGAAGCACTGACGCCGGTTGAGGCGGAACGTGTAGACAACCAGTTTGATATGCTGGAAGTGTTTTTCATCGCATCCATGCTGGCATTACTGCTCTGGGCGCTCTACAGCTGTTATTTGTTCCGGTTGCCGGCGGCAGGGTTGTTTGCCATTCACCAGGCAACATATATCTTGTACGGCGTTGGCATTACAGGCTATCTCGCACCATTGATTCCTGCTGGCCTTCCTGTACTGGCGGATTGTGCCACCGCCATTCCTTACTGCGGAGTAGGCTTCACAACACTGTTGTTTTGTCGCGAGCTGTTTAAACCCTACGATCCGCCACCGTTAATGATGCGGGGGCTAAACCTGCTCCTGCTGGCGTTTCCCGTTCAGCTCGTGGCAATAGTTATGGACCACATACCCTTTGCAGTGATCATCAACGTCATATTAGTCAGGGTTAGCTGGTGGTATTTCGTTATCATGGCTTTTTCCCTGCAAAAGGAACAGTCACCGAGCCGACGGCTGCTGCAAGTCTTTTTTACGACAATTACGCTGATTTTTTCCGCATTCTGGATTGCAAACCATGCCGGTATGGCGATTGCAATCAGCAACTTGGGCAGGGAATTACTGATCGTCAACGGACTAATCATAGGCTGCTTGTTTGCCATGATGCTGCATGCGCGCACACGTCAGTTGCAGCGAGAAGCGCAACAGTCAACGCTCGAACTGAATCTGTCAAAGCAAAAACTCGAGCTCGAACTCAAGCTGAGAAAGCAGGCGGAGAGTCAGGCCCGCATAGACTACTTGACCGGGCTGTTCAATCGGCGTCACTTCATTGAATTAGCTGAGCGAGAACTATCACATTCAACACGTTACAAGAAGTCGCTTACTTTGTTGATGTTCGATATCGACCACTTCAAAGCGATCAACGATACCTGGGGTCACAGTGTTGGTGATGCTGTTTTGCAGAAAGTATCTCTTTTAATCAGCGCTTCGCTGCGCGACGTTGACATCCTTGGGCGTATCGGCGGAGAGGAGTTCGCCGTCATCCTTCATGAGTTGGGTACAACCGATGCCGTATGTGTTTCACAGCGTCTTTGTGCGACGATATCGGACGCTCAATTCGGTCTACCAGATGTGCAGGTCACTATTTCTATTGGACTCGCTGTATTAAATGGACGAGAACTAAGCCTTGATGGGTTACTGCATGAGGCTGATCAAGCGATGTATAGTGCCAAGCGTTTGGGTCGCAACAGGGTCGTCGTCGCCGAGTAGTGCGGGCCTTTGCCAGAAAAATGGATATATCCATTAGGTAAGATGGGCTTCGCCATTGGATCGAAAGTCGCACCCAGAAATGAAAAAAGGAGCTACGTTTTCACGTAACTCCTTCTCAAATCTGGCTCCCCGACCAGGGCTCGAACCTGGGACCTGCGGATTAACAGTCCGTCGCTCTACCAACTGAGCTATCAGGGAATAAAGAAGTGAAATTATACGATGTGATCCCCCCTCTGTCAATGGAAGAAAGCACATCTGTAAAGGATATCCCCATTCGGAACCGCAATTTTCCGGGCTGAACTGCCGGGCTTGCTTTTGCGGTCGCCCGGTCGCGATTCAGCCCCGCCCGTCAAATCCGAATGTGCCTATTGCGCAACGGCAAACAGGTAATTTGAGGCCGCGGCGCACACTATTGGCAATTAATGTGTATCGCAATATTTCTATGGTTGACTTCCCATCCAATCCATGTCGGAATATTAAAATGTTCTCTTTGGGAAATAAAATGGAAAACAAACTTGTCCGCAGAACGGCTATTTTCAGTACCGCTCTTCTGACCCTGTGCCTGTCCGCTCCTGTATTTGCTCAATACGTCTGGATCGATGCCAACAACGTGCGTCACTATTCGGACAAGGCTCCGCCCTCCTCCATTCCCGACAGCCGCGTCCTGAGGACGCCAGGCTCAGGCAAGACCGGCGTGACCTACGAAACAGTTACGAAAGCGACCGATTCGAAGGACGAAACTCCGAATGCTACCGTGCCGCGCGCTCCGAAGACCGCGGCCGACATGAATGCAGGCTACCAGAAGAGAAAGATGGAACAGGCCGAGAAAGACAAAAAAGCGGCAGAGGAAGCAAAGGCGGCGGAGGAACGCGCCAAGACTTGCGAAACAGCCCGAACTCATCAGAAAACGCTTGAATCCGGCGTACGCGTCGGGCAGACGGACAAGAACGGGAACCGCACGATCCTGAACGACGAAGAGCGCGCGCGCGAATTGCAGGAAGTGCGCCGCATAATCGAAAAGTGCAAGTAAACCTGTAATCCTGCAGCCGTTCCGCAACGATGGCGAAACGAGGGTGGCGTTTTTAGCTTTGGCGGCAGCTTAGGTTCTTGCGCAGGCCGCCGCTTGCCGGAAGGCAGGACGTCAAGCCGGTTTTATAGCCGGCAGGCGCGCAGCGGACGTCGACAAAACGGCGTTCGCCGCTTCTGGAGAGAGGCGCAGACTACTTCTTGTCGGCTTTTTGCGCTGCCGGAACCGGTGTTGCGGGTACGGCTTTCTTAGGATCGACGATCTGGACGAAGAATTCGCCTTCCTTGATCATTCCCAGCTCGTAACGGGCGCGTTCTTCAATTGCGCCGCTTCCTTCCTGCAAGTCGCGCACCTCGGATGCCAGCTTATCGTTGCGCTCCCTTAATTCGTCGCTCTTCTTTTGCGCGGCATCGACCTGCCGGTCCAGTTCCCATACGCGCAGCCACCCGCCTTTGCCCAACCACAACGGGTATTGGATCAACAGCAGCAGCACGAACAGGACGAGGGTAAGCAGGCGCATGGCAGCTTCAGAAGCTCATTCCGTAAACAAGAAAGCGGACGTTTCAACAGGAACCGGGGCTGGCGAGGCGCAAGACGCATTGAATAGCGCTGCCTGCTTGCGGAAAGCGCAGCGCGATGCGCCGCCTCCCTGCCCCCAACCTCGCCCATTCATGAAACAAGCCCAAATAAAAGCTGCCCGGCTGCGGCGTGATAAGCGCATGCAGCCGGGCTCCAATTATTTGATGTTGTAGAATGCGCCTCGGCCAGGATAGCTGGCGATCTCGCCCAGGTCTTCTTCAATGCGAAGAAGCTGGTTGTACTTGGCGACGCGGTCAGAGCGCGACATGGAGCCGGTCTTGATTTGCAGCGCGTTGGTACCGACCGCGATATCGGCGATAGTCGAATCCTCGGTTTCGCCGGAGCGGTGCGAAATCACGGCGGTGTAGCCTGCGCGCTTGGCCATTTCGATGGCGGCGAAGGTTTCGGTCAGCGTGCCGATCTGGTTGATCTTGATCAGGATCGAGTTGGCGATGCCCTTCTGGATGCCTTCGCGCAGGATCTTGGTATTGGTGACGAACAGGTCGTCGCCGACCAGCTGGACTTTCTTGCCGAGCGCCTTGGTCAGCGTGGCCCAGCCGTCCCAGTCGTCTTCCGCCATTGCATCCTCGATCGAAATGATCGGATACTTGTCGCACCAGCCCGAAAGCATGCTGGTGAATTCTTCGGACGTCAGGGACAGGCCTTCGCCGGCCAACTGGTACTTGCCGTCCTTGTAGAATTCGCTGGCCGCGCAGTCCAGGCCCAGGGCGATCTGCTTGCCCGGCTCGTAGCCTGCTTTTTCGATTGCCTCGATGATCAGCTTGATCGCTTCCTCATGATTCGCCACCGAGGGGGCAAAGCCGCCTTCGTCGCCAACCGAGGTGAACAGGCCTCTTTCGTGCAGGATCTGTTTCAGCGTATGGAACACCTCTGCGCCATACCGGACCGCGGAACGGAAACTTCTCGCGCCGACCGGAATGATCATGAATTCCTGGATGTCGAGGTTGTTGTCGGCGTGAACGCCGCCATTGATGATGTTCATCATGGGAACCGGCATCTGCATCGCGCCGGAGCCGCCGAAATAACGGTACAGGGGCAATCCGGCCTCTTCCGCCGCGGCCTTGGCCACCGCCATCGACACCGCCAGCATGGCGTTCGCGCCGAGGCGGCTCTTGTTCTCCGTGCCGTCCAGGTCGATCAGGGTGCGGTCCAGGAAAGCCTGTTCGCTGGCGTCGAGCCCCATGATCGCTTCGGAAATTTCGGTATTGATGTTTTCGCATGCCTTCAGCACGCCCTTGCCCAGGTAGCGCGCCTTGTCGCCGTCGCGGAGCTCGATGGCTTCACGCGAACCGGTGGATGCACCCGACGGGACCGATGCGCGGCCCATCACGCCGGATTCCAGCAGAACGTCGCATTCGACGGTTGGATTTCCTCGTGAATCGATAATTTCGCGTCCGATGAGGTCAACAATAGCGCTCATTTAATTCTCCCAAACAATGATTATTTTTATTAAAAATTCGTTTCCCTGAATTTTCGTTTTCTTTTGAAAACCGGCTTTCGGGGATTCGGCTTGCATCTTTCGTTTTATGAAAAATTGGTTTCCAGGAATCCGGCCTTCTTGATCACCCGGTCGAGATCGACCAGGATGGTCAGCAACTCCTTCATGCGGTTCAGCGGAACCGCATTCGGGCCGTCCGACTTGGCCTCCGCCGGATTGGGATGGGTTTCCATGAACAGGCCGGAAATGCCTGCCGCGACCGCCGCGCGCGCCAGCACGGGCACGAATTCGCGCTGTCCGCCCGATACCGTGCCCATGCCGCCCGGCAGCTGCACCGAATGGGTCGCATCGAACACGACCGGGCAACCGGTATTGCGCATGATCGCCAGCGAGCGCATGTCCGACACCAGATTATTGTAGCCGAAGGAAACGCCGCGCTCGCATGCCATGAAGTTGTCTTCCGGCAAGCCCGCGGCCCTGGCGGCGGAACGCGCCTTGGCGATCACGTTCTGCATGTCGTCCGGCGCCATGAACTGGCCCTTCTTGATGTTGACCGGCCGGCCGGAACGGGCGCATGCCTGGATGAAATCGGTCTGGCGGCACAGGAACGCCGGGGTCTGGATCACGTCCACCACCGCCGCCACCGCCGCAATCTCATCCTCCGCGTGCACGTCGGTGATCACCGGCAAGCCGAACTGCTTTTTCACATCGGCCAGAATCTCCAGGCCTTTCTCCATGCCCAGCCCGCGGAAGGTGTCGCCGGATGAACGGTTGGCCTTGTCGTAGGAGGATTTATAGATGAACGGAATACCCAGTTCCTGCGTCATTTCCTTGAGCGCGCCGGCGGTATCGATCGCCAGTTGGTGCGATTCGATCACGCATGGGCCTGCAATCAGGAAAAACGGGCGATCCAGCCCGATCTCGAAACCGCATAGTTTCATTCTGGCGTCCTTTGCTTGTCTGACTGCGCATCCTTATGGGCAAGCGCGGCCTTGATGAAGGAAATGAACAGCGGGTGCCCTTCCCGTGGCGTCGACTTGAACTCGGGATGGTACTGCACGCCGATGTACCATGGGTGCGCATTTTCGCCGGTGCGAGGCAATTCCATGATCTCGCACAAATCCTCGTTCGGCGTACGGGCCGACACGATCAGTCCGGCGGCCTCGACACGGTCCAGGTAATGGTTGTTCGCCTCGTAGCGATGGCGATGCCGTTCGGTCACCACGTTGCCGTAGATTTCGGACGCCAGCGTGCCGGGTTCGACCGCGCAGGTCTGCGCGCCCAGGCGCATGGTGCCGCCCAGGTCGGAATTCTCGTCGCGGCGCTCGACCCTGCCGTCATGGTTCTGCCACTCGTTGATGAGCGCCACCACCGGCTGTTCGGTATCCGGATCGAACTCGGTCGAATTGGCCTTGGTCAGGCCGGCCTTGTTGCGGGCGTATTCGATCAGCGCAACCTGCATTCCCAGGCAAATGCCCAGGTACGGTATCTTGTGCTCGCGCGCGAACCGGGCCGAGGCGATCTTGCCTTCGACGCCGCGCTTGCCGAAACCGCCCGGCACCAGGATCGCATCGAATTTGGCGAGGACGTCGGTGCCGTGGGCTTCGACTTCTTCGGAATCGATGTATTCGATCTTGACGCAGCTCTTGGTGTGGATTCCGGCGTGGCGCAGCGCCTCGATCAGCGACTTGTACGATTCGGTCAAGTCGACATACTTGCCGACCATGCCGATAGTGACCTCGTGCTGCGGATGCTCAAGCGCGTAGACCAGCTTGTTCCAGACAGCAAGGTCGGCGGGAGGCGGGTCGATAGCCAGCTTTTCGCACACGATCTTGTCCAGGCCCTGGTCGTTCAGCATCTGCGGAATCTTGTAGATCGTGTCCACGTCCCATACGGAAATGACGGCATCTTCCGGAACGTTGGCGAACAGCGAGATCTTGGCGCACTCGTCTTCCGGGATGGGGCGGTCGGCGCGGCACAGCAGCGCATCGGGGATGATGCCGATCTCGCGCAGCTTCTGCACGCTGTGCTGGGTCGGCTTGGTCTTCAGCTCTCCGGCCGACGCGATCCACGGCACCAGCGTCAGGTGGATGAAGGCGGTCGAGTTGCGCCCGGCGCGCAGGCTAAGCTGGCGCACCGCTTCCAGGAACGGCAGCGATTCGATGTCGCCGACCGTGCCGCCGATCTCCACCAGCGCCACATCGTAGCCTTCGGCGCCGCGATGGATGAATTTCTGGATTTCGTTGGTGATGTGTGGAATGACCTGCACGGTCTTGCCGAGGTATTCGCCCCGGCGCTCCTTGCGGATCACGGATTCATAGATCTGGCCGGTGGTGAAGTTGTTGACCTTCTTCATCCGGGTCGATATGAAACGCTCATAGTGGCCCAGATCGAGGTCGGTCTCCGCGCCGTCGTCGGTAACGAATACCTCGCCGTGCTGGAATGGACTCATGGTGCCCGGATCCACATTGATGTAGGGATCGAGCTTGATCATGGTGACTTTGAGGCCGCGCGATTCTAGGATCGCGGCAAGCGAAGCGGCGGCTATCCCTTTTCCAAGGGAAGACACGACGCCGCCTGTGACGAATACGAACTTGGTCATTGCAGAAGGTGCCGGAGGGCACAAGCAGGAAACGCAAATTATACCTTAATCGCCTGCTGCAACCCTCAATTTGCCGCGTAAATTGCACAGGCCCGAAAAAAACGCCGCGGCGGCTCCAAAGCGCGCATCGGGAGATGCAATTCCAGGCATTTACTTCAGAAGAAAGCACGGGCCGGGGCTACCCTTGTGCCGCCTCGGCTGAATTTGCGCCGGAGAATCATTTTCCATGAGGAACCATTTCCATAAAAAAACATCAAAGTCTCTGTGTCCATCACTTTCAGGAAACAACTTTTGATCGCTTTTTCCCCCACTTTTTCCGATAAGGCCCGCGTACTGCTCGCCACAGGACTGGCCGGGTTGCTTGCAGCGTGCGGAGGCAGTCCTCCGGGCGACTTGGGAGCGAACCAACCCGGGACTCAATCCGCCAATGTCCAGGGCGGCGCGTACGGCGCGAGCTCGTCCTCTGCTGCAACGCCGTCCGCCTATGCGGCAGCAGGAACCGGCTCATATGCCGCACCCGGCCCGTCAACGCCGACCGACTCTGTAACCAACTCTGTATTTTCGACCGCGCCTTCGTTTTCGACCGCGGCTTCATTTTCGACCGCGCCTTCGTTTACGACAACGGCGTCTTTCACCATAACGCCAATACCCGCTGCCAATAGGATCCACGGCTAATCGCTTCTAGCGCCCTCCCCGCCGCAAAAAAAACATCCCCTCCGGCCTGAACATGAATTAGGAAGCAGTTATTTGATCAAGCTCATGGGCTGTGCGCAAAAAGCCGCGCCCGGCCCAAAGCGGCCTTTTTCCTTGATATTTATCGCAGATGTTGCAATCAAGCTAAATTTTTTCCAGGCATGGCAGTCATATCGATACATGAACGGACGGTGCAATTAGCACTGTTCCTTTGTATCTACGACATGGAGAAGATCAATTATGCTGTTTGCATTACAGTGTCCGGCGGCAAAAATTGCAAGAACGCTCGCTCTTGCCGCCCTTATAGGGTTAGGGCTGGTTTCATGCGGCGGCGGGAGCGGCGGAGACAGCGTTCCGGCAACTACCGAACCGACCCCTACGGCACCTGTCACGCCGACCGTACCCGAGACACCTGTTTCCAGCGATGGACTTCCCATCATCCAGTTGCAGGCGGGAACCGTGACAATCTCGGCCGAAGTTGCCAATACGGCAGCGCAACGGGAGAAAGGGCTGATGTACCGCACGGAATTGGGCCAGAACAATGGAATGCTGTTCGAATTCAGCCAGCCCGTCGGCATCTGCATGTGGATGCTGAACACCACTATTCCGCTGTCCGTGGCTTTCATGGAGGACGACGGCACCATCGTGAACATCGAAGACATGCAACCGCTGACGTACGAAGAGCATTGCGGCGCCAGGCAGCTTCGTTTTGCGCTTGAAATGAACCAGGGCTGGTTTGCACTGAACAACATCAAGCCCGGAGACAAGATAACCGGACTGCCCGATTAGCCCTGTGCGGCAGATCCGCCGTCGAAACCAGCGCCTGCCCGCTGTCTGAAAACAAAAAGGCGATACAGGTTGTATCGCCTTCTACCTTCTGGTGCATGAATAGTCCGCTTTTTGCGCCCCCGCTTCAAACCATGTGCGGGGCAAGGCCTGACGCAGAGCTTCCCCGGCCTGCGTTATTCGGAATCGCGCAGCGTTTTTCCCAACAGGTAGACCTCGGACGAATAGTCCCGGCTGGCCTTCGGCTTCTTGGACGAAACGCTCTTGAACTGCTCCCTGAACTTGCGGATGATCTCGTCGTAGCCGGGGCCGTTGAAGCACTTGATCAGCAGCGCGCCGTTGGGCTTCAGGTGCGCCTTCGCGAATTCCAGCGCCAGTTCCGCCAGGTGTTCCATGCGGGCGGCGTCTGCCAGGGCGATGCCGGAAAGGTTCGGCGCCATGTCCGACAGCACCAGGTCGAGCTTGCGTCCGCCCACTAGCGTCTCCAGCTGCTGCAATACCGGCTCCTCGCGGAAATCGCCGAGAATGAAGTCCACGCCCTCGATCGGCTCCATCGGCAGCATGTCGAGCCCGATGATGGCGCCGTTGATGCCGCCCTCTCCTTTTTTCGCCAGCTTGTTGCGCACGTACTGCGACCAGCTTCCGGGAGTCGAACCGAGATCGACGATCAGTTGGCCCGACTCGATCAGTTTCACGTTCTCGTCTATCTCCTTCAGCTTGTAGGCAGCGCGCGAGCGGAAGCCGTCTTTTTGCGACAGTTTGACGAACGGATCGTTGACGTGATCGTGCAACCAGCTTTTATTGAATTTGTTTTTTGCCATTCGCGTAAAATAGAGCTATCTATACGGATTTATACGGTTAATGAAAGATTTATGTTGAAATTGAACTCCGCCCATCGCAGCGCCCTGCGCTCGGAAGCACATGCACTCGACCCGGTCGTACTGATCGGCGAAGCCGGCCTGACCGAGGCCGTCCTGAAGGAAATCAACCTCGCCCTCGATTCGCACGGACTCATCAAGATTCGCGTCTTCGGCGACGACCGCGAGGCGCGCATCGCCATCTACAATACCATCTGCGAACAGATGGACGCCGCCCCGATCCAGCACATCGGCAAGCTGCTCGTCGTTTACAGGCAGAAGAAGGAACCTGTCAGGCCTTACGAACGCGACGAAAAAAGAGGCAAAGGCCCGCGCGAAATGACGGTCATGAAGTCCGGAGGCAACGGCAGCATTCGCAATCGCGTCAGCAAGGTCGTCGTCAAAGGCAACGAGCGCGTAACGCATGGCGGCCTCGTCAAGCGCAAGGACCCGCGCCAGACCAGCGCCAAGAAAGCGGCGTCGAACAAAGGCTGACCGTCTGCATTCAACGCCGGTTCGCTTCAGGACCGGCGTGGTTCATTCCCTGCCTTGCAGCGGCACACGGCTATTCCGCATGCCGCAATACTTCGCCCAGCTCAAAATACCCGCAACTACCGGTTCGCGGCGGCTGACGGCTGCCCGTGCCGCCGGCAAAACGCCTGATCAGATATAGAGCACTTCCAGGATTTCGTACTCCCGAATGCCCGAGGGCGCCTGCACTTCGATTACCTCGCCGGCATATTTGCCGATCATTGCTCTTGCTATCGGCGACGTGACCGATATCTTCAGTTCCTTCAGGTCGGCTTCGTCGATGCCGACGATCTGGTACATCACTTTTTCACCGGACTCCAGCTCTTCCAGATGCACCGTCGCCGCAAACACGACCCGGCCGTCCACGTCGAGTTCGGTCGGATCGATGACCTGCGCAGAACCAAGCTTTCCTTCCAGCATGGCGATCCGGCCCTCGATGAAGCTCTGGCGCTCCTTGGCGGCATCGTATTCCGCATTCTCGGACAGGTCGCCGTGCGAACGCGCCTCGGCAATCGCCTTGATAACGTCGTACCGGTCTTTTGTTTTCAGTCTGTGCAGTTCTTCCTTGAGGAGCTGCGCACCGCGTTTGGTAACAGGGACTTTGTTGGTCATGGCTAGTTGTAGAAGTCAAAAATACTGAGGTCGCGGGAACGCGGGAAAGAACGTGTGTCCGCGACCTCAAGATTGGAGAATAAGCTCTCTTTCAGGATTGCGCACGGCCCGACTGCGAACCGACAGCCGCGCCCCGCGCGGAGCAGCAGAAAATGCATTCCGGCACAGGCCTATGCAAACCGGCCGGAGCCAGGCAAGGCGGCCGGAACTGCATGGCCGCCGGCGCCCAAAAAATCAGTTTAAGGTCTTGTGCAAGCCTTGCAAATCATACACCTGAATCTCGTCCAGATAACCCATGCCCTGGACTGCGGCTTCGGCTCCGGCGATGGTCGTGATCGTTTCCACCCTTGCGCCAAGCGCGGTAGTGCGAATGGTGCGCGAATCGACAATGGCGTTGCGTTTCTCCTCGACCGTGTTGATCACCAGGACGATGTCGCGGTTCTTGATCATGTCGACCACGTGCGGGCGGCCTTCCGCCACCTTGTTCACTGTCGCCGCCTCGATCCCGGCCGCGTTGACTGCCGCGGCGGTGCCGCGGGTCGCAACAATCGTGAAGCCGCGCTTGACCAGCTCGCGCGCCACTTCGACCGCCCGCGGCTTGTCGTTGTCCTTGACCGACAGGAACACCTTGCCCGACCTCGGAATCTTGACGCCGGCGCCCATTTGCGACTTGACGAATGCTTCGCCGAAGGTCTTGCCGATGCCCATCACTTCGCCGGTGGATTTCATCTCGGGGCCGAGGATCGTATCCACGCCCGGGAATTTCACGAACGGGAACACGGCTTCCTTGACGCTGAAGTAAGGCGGAACCACTTCCTTGAAGATTCCCTGCTCGTCGAGCGACTGGCCGGCCATGCAGCGCGCGGCGATCTTGGCCAGTTGCAAGCCGGTCGCCTTCGAAACGAACGGCACAGTGCGGGACGCGCGCGGATTGACCTCGAGCACGTACACCACGTCCTGCTTCTTGCCGTCGACGACCTGCTGCTGGATCGCGAACTGCACGTTCATCAGGCCGACCACGTTCAGCGCCTTCGCCATCAGCGAGGTCTGGCGCTTGAGTTCGTCGATCGTTTTCTGCGACAGCGAATACGGCGGCAGCGAACAGGCCGAATCGCCCGAATGCACGCCGGCCTGCTCGATGTGTTCCATCACGCCGCCGATGAATGTGCGCTTTCCGTCCGACAGGCAGTCGACGTCGACCTCGATCGCGTCGTTCAGGAAGCGGTCGAGCAGCACCGGGGAATCGTTCGAGACCTTGACCGCTTCGCGCATGTAGCGCTCCAGCGCGCCCTGCTCATGCACGATCTCCATCGCCCGTCCGCCGAGAACGTACGAAGGACGGACCACCAGCGGATAACCGATTTCCTGCGCCAGCCGCAACGCATCTTCTTCGTTGCGGGCGGTACGGTTCGGCGGTTGCAGAAGGCCGAGCGTCTGCAGCAGTTGCTGGAAGCGCTCGCGGTCTTCGGCGGCATCGATCATGTCGGGCGAGGTGCCGATGATCGGCACGCCGTTGGCTTCCAGGTCGAGCGCCAGCCTCAGCGGCGTCTGGCCGCCGTACTGGACGATGACGCCGACCGGCTTTTCCTTGTCCACGATCTCGAGCACATCTTCCAGCGTCAGCGACTCGAAGTACAGGCGGTCGGAGGTATCGTAGTCGGTCGAAACCGTTTCGGGATTGCAGTTGACCATGATGGTCTCATAGCCGTCCGCGCGCATCGCCAGCGCCGCATGCACGCAGCAGTAGTCGAATTCGATGCCTTGGCCGATGCGGTTCGGTCCGCCGCCGAGCACCATGATCTTTTTCCGGTCGGTCGGGTTCGACTCGCACTCTTCCTCGTAGGTCGAATACATGTAGGCGGTGTTGGTCGCGAATTCGGCGGCGCAGGTATCGACCCGCTTGTAGACCGGGCGAATGCCAAGCGCGTGGCGCTTCTTGCGCACCTCGGTGTCGGTCGTCTTCAGGAGCTTGGCCAGGCGGCGGTCGGCAAAACCCTTCTGCTTCAGCTCGAACAGCGTTTCCTTGTCGAGCGATTCGAGCGTATGCGTTTTTTCGACCCACAGCTCGATGTCGATGATTTCCTTGATCTGCGACAGGAACCACGGGTCGATGTGCGTCAGCCGGTGCACTTCGTCCAGCGAAAATCCCTGCGCGAAAGCGTCGCCGACGTACCAGATGCGTTCCGGTCCCGGCTCGCCCAGTTCTTCCTCGATCACTTCGCGGTCGGTGGTCTTCTCGTTCATGCCGTCGACGCCGACTTCCAGGCCGCGCAGCGCCTTCTGGAACGATTCCTGGAAGGTGCGTCCGATCGCCATCACTTCGCCGACCGATTTCATCTGCGTGGTCAGATGGGAGTCCGCCATCGGGAACTTCTCGAACGCAAAGCGCGGAATCTTGGTGACGACGTAGTCGATAGACGGTTCGAACGACGCGGGAGTCGCGCCGCCGGTAATCTCGTTGCGCAGCTCGTCCAGCGTAAAGCCGACGGCGAGCTTGGCCGCTATTTTTGCAATCGGAAAGCCGGTCGCCTTCGACGCCAGCGCCGATGAGCGCGACACGCGCGGATTCATCTCGATCACGATCATGCGTCCGTCTTCCGGATTGATCGCGAACTGCACGTTGGAGCCGCCGGTATCGACGCCGATCTCGCGCAGGACGGCGATCGACGCGTTGCGCATCAGCTGGTATTCCTTGTCGGTCAGCGTCTGGGCCGGAGCCACCGTGATCGAA
>Ga0366783_1058_pt1 | contig 13721 bp, 10 predicted proteins | sample TotcelN113001L10_FD_207059 | JGI IMG/M metagenome (GOLD analysis project Ga0366783, IMG submission 207059) | Enriched cells from coal bed in the Powder River Basin, Montana, United States - Total cells N11 rep2 HSBNCT.N11.300.1.L10 ... | reverse complement strand
ATTTCTTCATCTGCCAGCGTGATAATATCTGCTCTAATTTTGCCTGACTTCTTATCATAAATACGAAAAACTTTCTTAATTCCAGGATTAGTGATTTTCTCAACATTATTAGAAATCTTCATTTTTGGAATGGTCTCTGTACCAATCTCAGCTGCCATTTTATAGACTCCACCCAAGGCCGAGCAGCCTTCTGACGTAATCAGCTTGGTTCCCACGCCCCAAGAGCTGATTTTTGCTTCCTGCAATTTCAAGTCGGCAATAAGATGTTCATCCAAATCATTGGAAGCAGTAATGGTGGCGGCGGCGAACCCAGCTTCGTCCAGCATGGTTCTGGCTGCTTTGGAAAGATAGGCAAGATCACCGCTGTCCAGCCGTATTCCATAACGTTTTAAAACCACTCCGGCAGCCTGCATCTCGGCAAACACCTTAATGGCATTGGGTACGCCGCTGCCAATAGTATCATACGTATCAACAAGCAAAAGTGCATTATCAGGATAACGTTTTGCGTATTCCCGAAAAGCTGCTAATTCATTATCAAAACTCATTACCCAACTATGGGCCATAGTGCCGACAACAGGAATACCAAACAGCTTGCCGGCCAAAACATCGGAAGTAGCATTAAAACCACCGACCACTGCCGCTCTCGCTCCATATAAAGCTGCATCCGTTCCCTGGGCCCGGCGCAGGCCAAATTCCATCAGAAAGTCATCTTTTGCTGCCCAGCGTACCCGGCTGGCCTTAGTAGCAATCAGGCTTTCATGATTCAAAAACATGGATAACGCCGTTTCGATAAACAGCGCTTCATTTTTCTTTGCATGCACCCGGAGCAAGGGTTCGCCGGGAAAGACGACCGTACCTTCGGGAATTGCCCATATATCTCCGGTAAACCGGAATTTTTTCAAATAGTCTAGGAACTCTTCTCCAAATATTGTTAAGCTACGCAGGTATTCAATATCGTCGTTAGTAAACTTGATATTTTTGATATACTCAATAACATGTTCCAGACCAGCGACGATGGAATAACCGCCATTACAGGGATTAGTGCGATAGAAGCGATCAAATACGGCCTCTTGACTATCTTTGCCAGCAAGAAATAAGCCTTGCATCATCGTAAGTTAATAGAGATCGGTCAGCATTGTGGTATTACGCATAAGAACCTCCGTTTACTTTCATAATGAACGACTACATATAGTCTCATTGTAGTTAGATATGGAAAAATTGTAAAGAAAGCTTTTTTGCATACCAACAATACACAAGAAAGAACCTCTTACCTTGCAATGCGGTAAGAGGTTCTTTGCGTAGTATTTGATAAGACGGCCGGGCTATACAGACTGACTATTTTATAGCCCCGATTTTAACAAGTATTGCTCTCAGTTTCTCCCTATTTTCATCGCTTACATGGTCAATCGGTTTGATTGGATGACCAACATTCACTCCCATGAGATTAAGGGCATCTTTGGGAACCACCGGGAAACTGCCCAGGTTGTAGGCATTACGGAGCAAGGAAAGACGATACTGGGCCTCTAGTGCACCGGCCAGATCGCCGGCCCTGAATTTATCGTAGATTTCTACAACGATGGAAGGTACTACATTAGCTGTCCCGGCAACACAGCCTGTGCCGCCGTATACCAGTGTCGCTAAAATCATCGTATCCCGGCCTGCCATAATACTGAAGCCTTTATCTCTAGTCCGGCGGATATATTCTGATGTTAGCGTCATATCACCGCTCGTATCTTTAGCACCAATAATATTTTCGACATCTGCCAGCTTTTCTACTAAATTAGCCGACATATTGACTCCTGTGCGGTCAGGATTGTTGTAGAGGACGATGGGAATATCCGCCGCCTCAGCAACAGTGCGAAAATGGGTGTACAACTCATTTTCGGTAGGGGTTATAAACATGGGTGTCAGCACCGTTACGGCTGCAGCTTTATACTCCTTTGCCAGCCGTGTCAGTTTCACACATTCTTTTGTGGTAATCGCACTGGCTCCCACATATACAGGAACTCTGCCGTTTACCTGCTCCATTGTTACAGCAACAGCTTCTACCTTTTCTTCATAATCAAGCCCATAAAATTCTCCTGTACTGCCCAATACAAATACGCCATGAACACCCCCGGCAATTACGTGTTCAATTAAATTACGCAAAGCAGCCGTATCTAATCTTTCCTTTTCATCAATTGGAGTAATAAGCGGCGGAATAACACCTCTAACTGCTAACAAACCAATCTCCTCCTATTTTTACAGCATTTAGCTTTCAGTAATAATCGCCTCAGTCACCAGCATGAGCATCGTCCATTCAGGTTACCGGCGCAGGGTTAAACAAACACAAGTCATTATATATTCCCCAATGATCAGCCCAGGTCTTCTTATGACCGCTGGCCACTTCTATAATCAGGCGGAAAATTTCCCAGCCAACCTCTTCGATTGTTGCTTCGCCTGTTGCTATTTGTCCGGCATTGACATCAATTAAATCAGGCCACTGTTCTGTCAGGGCATTGCGGGTTGAAACCTTGATCACCGGTGCCATCGCTAACCCGTAAGGAGTACCCCGCCCCGTTGTAAACACTTGCACATGCATTCCCGAGGCCAACTGCAAGGTACCGCAAATAAAGTCACTGGCCGGTGTCGCCGCATAAATCAAGCCCTTTTGCGTTACTTTTTCTCCTGGGGCTAAAACCCCCGAAATCGGGCTGCTGCCAGACTTAGCAATTGATCCAAGCGCTTTTTCTACAATATTTGCCAGACCGCCTTTTTTGTTGCCAGGAGCGGTATTGGCACTGCGGTCTACTTCACCAAGGTCTAAATAATGGTCATAGTACTTCATTTCCCGAATCAATGCACGGCCTACCTCTTCATTAACTGCTCTGGGGGTAAGCAAATGAATGGCGTCCCGCACTTCCGTCACTTCGGAAAACATGACTGTTGCCCCGGCGCGCACAAGTAAGTCTGCCGCATAACCTACCGCCGGATTGGCAGTAACACCGGAGAAGGCATCACTGCCGCCGCATTGCATGCCTATTACCAAGTCGGAAACCGGACAGGTGACACGCCTGCGTTCATTCAATTTTATTAACCGTTCCTCCGCCATTGCCATAATGGCCTGCACCATTTTGATAAAGCCTTTCTCCTCTTGGAGTGAAAGGATATTACTCTTGTCAAAGCCCGGTATCACTTGCTCGGGCAGCAGCTTTTCACAGCCTAAACCGACAATCATGATTTCGCCGCCAAAATTAGGGTGCACGGCAAGATTCTGCAACGTTCGGATGGGTACAATGGCCTGAGGAGCATTAATAGCCACTCCACAGCCATAATTATGATTTAATGCTACTACATCATCAACATTGGGGTATTTAGGAAGAATTTCTGCTTTTATTTTCTTTACGGCATAGTCAACAACACCGGCGACACACTGAACACTTGTATTAATACCTAGAATATTCTTCGTCGCCACAGTGCCATTGTCATTGCGATAACCTTCAAAGGTATATCCTGTGAGCGGTTCAAGTAATTCGGGCACTTTATTGGCAATAGGCAACTGGTCTAATTCCGGCGCGGTAGGCATGACTACTAAGGATTCATCAATCCAGCTGCCTCTGGTGATAGGGCTGATAGCATAGCCGATAACTTCACCATAACGGATAATTGACTCTCCTTCATGCAAATCGTTTAAGGCTACTTTGTGCCCTTGCGGAACATGTTCGATTAGCTCAAGACCGCAAGGAAATACCGTTCCACCTGCCAGCCCTCCGGCATTGACGATAATGGCTACATTATCGTCTGCATGCACTTTGATATATAAGGGTGCTTCCCGTTTGTTTGTCATAGACATAAGAAAACTTCTCCTTCTGCTGTTATATTCGGGATTTACCAAAAGTTACTACCTGCCTACAGGCTGGCAGTCTTGTTCTGCTCTTCCGGAATAGCCAGCTCAACCCGCTTAATATCACCAACGATAAAGAGATAAGATAGGGCCCCCAATAGTCCCATGGCGCCGACAAATAGCAAAGCTCCATTAAAAGACTGCGTTACATTCAAAATGTAACCGATAGCAATCGGCGTAACAATACTGGCAATATTGCCGGCAAAGTTGAAGATACCACCACTGAGACCTACCATTTCCTTGGGTGAAGTATCACCAACAACCACCCATCCCAGTGCACCAAAGCCTTTGGCAAAAAACGCCAGGGACATGACACCAATGACCACCCACTCGGCAGTGACATAGTTTGCTAAGATGATGCTGCCTGATAAAAACAGCCCACAAATAATCGGTGCTTTACGGGCAAAGGTTAAGGATTTGCCGCGCCGCAGCAGCCAGTCAGATACATAGCCGCCTAGCAGCCCGCCGGCAAAACCGGCAATAGCCGGAATAGAAGCGATAAGTCCCACCTTCAGAATAGACATACCCTTGGCTTGCACTAAATAAGTCGGGAACCAGGTTAGGAAAAACCACGTAATGGTATTTAGACAGAACTGGCCAAGATAAATACCAATCATCATACGGTTGGTAATCAGCGACCGGACATAAGACCATTTAATATCCGTCTTCTTATCACCGATGTTAGCTAAACCGCCGCCTGTTTGAATATACTCCAGCTCAGCCTCATTGACACTAGGATGATTTTTCGGATCTTTAATCACTTTAAACCAGGCTAAGGCTAAAACAATACCGACCACACCCATGGAATAAAAGACATGCCTCCAGCCAAAAGCGACTAATATCCACCCCATCATAGGATTAAAAGCTGCCAGGGCAAAGTACTGGGCAGAGTTAAATATTGCTGAAGCAAAGCCACGCTCATGTGTTGGAAACCACATGGTTGTAATCCTGCTGTTTGCCGGGAAGGCCGGCGCCTCACCCACGCCCATCAGAAACCGCAGACCGAACAAAAAGACAAAAGCGCTGATGCCGGCAACAAATCCAACCATACCTTGGAAAAAAGTAAACAGCGACCATAAAAACAACCCAACTCCATACACCATCCGGGCACCAAACTTATCTAACAGCCAGCCGCCGGGGATTTGCAGCGCTGTATAGGACCAGCCAAAAGCCGAGAATGCATACCCCATAGTAACGGCATCCAGTCCCAAATCCTTGCGCATCGCCGGTGCGGCCATTGACAGTGTGGCACGATCCACATAATTCATTGTAGTAACAATAAACAGCATGAGTAAAATAAAATAGCGGATATTGGTTTTTTGTGATTTTAATTGGCTAACCTCCATGGTAATACCCCTCCTTTATTTTTTCGGTACCTACCGCGAAACAAATTGCTGCTGCACATTCCTCCTAACAAGCTATCAGTTTACGCTGGTATACTTATGCAACAACTATGCCAATTCAAAAAATACCGAAATTACTGAAAAAAGCGGCATACCACTCGCAACAATCGTTGCAATAATACAACAATTGTTGTTGTATTTCTGTTGCGAAGCGAGTACAATAACTATCAATAGCACCTGTGCACGGAGGAAACTATGGCCAAAATTGCCTTTATTGCGCCAGACAAGCAGCTATTCTTACAAGGAAAAAAGATTATCCATGAACTAGGCCTGCAAGACAAAGTAAGCCTTCATCTGGCTAGACTAAAGCGCGGCATCCGCCTTGCCAAAACGTTAGAGCAGCACGGCGTTGAAGTTATTGTCTGCCGCGGAGGTACGGCCCGGGTAATCATCAAATCCCGTATTCGCATTCCTGTTGTCGAAATACCCATTACCGGACAGGATCTGGCGCAAGTCTTTCACGAAGCTAAACGCATCACCGGACTAGCCCGTCCCAAAGTTGCCATGATGGCCTTTGACAACATGGTTTATGACATAGAAATACTCTCAACCATTCTAGGCATTGATTTGACCATCTACCACCTGGAAAAAACAGAAGATATTCCAGCCAAAATAGAAGAAGCTGCAACAACCGACGTCGACCTGGTAGTTGGCGGCATTAAAACCATCCTGCTCGCAGCCAAAAAGGGCTTACAAACCCACCTTATCCGCTCAGGTGATTTTTCCGTACGGACAGCCTTTCTCGAAGCTCAAAAAATTCTGTTAGCCCGCAAAATCGAGAAAGAACAAGCTCAGAAATTCAAAGCTTTGGCTGATTATTCACTGGAAGGCATTATTAATATTGATGAGAGAAAAGTTGTAAACGTCTTTAATCCTGCGGCCGAGAAGTTATTAAAACGCCCTGCTCAAGCCCTTCTTGGACAGCCAATCAGCGCAGTATTACCCAGCCTCGATATTGATGCCTGCTTTACCCATAAGCAGCATATTATCGGCCAGACCTACCACCTCGGCAATCTATGGATTACCTTAAATGTAGCTCCTATCGTTGTTGATGAAATGCTAACAGGTGCGATCATTACTTTTCAGGATATCACTCACATACAGGAATTGGAGGCAAAAATCCGCAACGAAGTGCTCGCAAGAAGATTTGTTGCCAAATATCACTTAACCGACATTATCGGCAATTCCCCCCAAATCATCGAAAGTAAGCGCATTGCCCGCGAAATAGCACAAGTCGAAGCAACTGTGCTTATCTCCGGCGCTTCCGGTACAGGCAAAGAGCTGTTTGCCCAAAGCATTCACAACGAAAGCCCCAGAGAAAATGGACCCTTTGTCGCCGTTAATTGTGCGGCACTACCGGCAAACTTATTAGAAAGCGAACTTTTCGGCTATGTCGAAGGCGCTTTTACAGGCGCAACCAAGAAAGGAAAGCCCGGTTTATTCGAAATGGCCCATCGGGGCACTATCTTTCTTGATGAAATCTCCGAAATGGATAAATTCGGCCAAAGCCGATTGCTGCGTGTCTTGCAGGAAAGACAGGTCATGCGTCTGGGAGACAACAAATATATCCCTGTTGATGTACGGATCATTGCCGCCACCAATAAGAATTTACTTGAATTGGTCAAAGAAAATCAATTTAGACAGGATCTATTTTATCGGCTAAAGGTGCTAACCTTAAAATTGCCGCCTTTATGCGAAAGAGCCGGTGATGTCCTCAGTCTCGCCTGCCACTTTTTACACTCCTTCAACAACCGTCATCAAAAGCAGCTCAAGCTCACACCGGATGCTTATGACTATTTGAGCGGACATGATTGGCCCGGGAATGTTAGAGAGTTGATGTACTTTATCGAACGTTTAGTAATTATTGCCAAGGAAAAAACCATCAATGCAGACACCATACAAAAGTACTGGGAGGATCGGGAATACAATGCCAGCCTCCCTTCCCAAACTGCCTCTCTTCCAGAAGCTGCTGCCTTCACACCAGAAAAAAGTCGAATTATGTCTGCCTTAGCTCAAGCCAATTCAAACATTACGAAGGCGGCCCAATTGCTGGAAATGGACAGAACCACCTTATACCGCAAATTGAGAAAATACAAAATCGAAGTACAAAAAACCTATTAGAGTACGAAAAAGCACGGTATGAAAAAAGAGTCTCATCTCTTCTCATACCGTGCTTTGTACTTATAACGCTAACCTTGCTGTTCCAACTGACTTTTAATCATCGGTTTAATACCACCGCTGGCCAGGATATTCATTACATATTCCGACATAGGTTGTGCCTGGGCAACTTCACCTGTTGTTTCATTGGTAATTTTGCCTGATTCGATATTGACGGTTAGAACCTGACCACTGGCAACTAATTTATCGATACCCGGACAGACCAGTAAGGGTACACCCAAATTAATGCCATTGCGATAAAAGATGCGGCCAAAGGATTCGGCCAAAACAGCCCCCACGCCGACCGCCTTTAAGGTAATGGCCGCATGTTCCCGGCTGGAGCCGCAGCCGAAGTTTGTAGTGGCGACAATAATGTCACCCTTGTTAAATTTCTTTACAAAATCAGGATCGGCTCCTTCCATGGCATGCTTTGCCACATCTTCTACGTCGGTTAACTCTACAAACCGTCCCGGATATATTTGATCGGTGTCAACATTGGCACCAAATACAAAGGCTTTTCCTGTTGCAGTTTTCTCCATTTATTCAACACTCCTTAGTCAATGTAGTGAGATGGATCAACGATTTTTCCTTCTAATGCGGCAGCTGCCACAGCAGCCGGTGAACCCAGGAATATCTCCCCCTTGGTGTGGCCCATCCGCCCGGGGAAATTCCGGTTGGTAGATGTAATGCAGGTTTCACCGGAAGCCAGCATCCCTTGATGGGTCCCCAAACAAGCTGCACACCCAGGAGTAACAAAGGTTGCACCTGCCTCTACCAGCGTCTGAATATAACCTTTTTGCATTGCTTCTAAAAAAACGGCCTTTGAAGCAGGTACAACGACAAAGCGGGTACGGGAACTCACCTTTTTGCCTGCCAGGATTTTTGCGGCAACAGCCAGATCTTCCACCCGGCCGCCCGTACAGGAGCCCAGATAAGCCTGATCCACTTTTCTGCCAACAAAAGCAGTGACCTCATCTACATTGTCCACACTAAAAGGGGCTGCCAACTGCGGCTTTAGCTGTGACACATCAAAGGTATGCTCGGCTGCATATTGATATCCCGGATCAGTGGTAAAGATTTCATATTCATGAGTAACTTTTTCTTTCAAAAATGCCATTGTAATCTCATCAGGCTGAATATAGCTGGTTTTTGCCCCCATTTCAGTAGTCATGTTGCACATGGCCATGCGCTCGGATACGCTTAATTGTTTTAGAGTGGAGCCAGTAAATTCTACCGCTTTATAAACGGCATAATCAGCTCCCAACTCTCCTATCACATGCAAAATGATGTCCTTGGCATATACGCCTTTGGGCAAGTCACCTTCAAAGTTGATGCGAATGATTTCAGGAACACGGAACCACAATTTCCCGGTAATTAGAATAGTAGCCAAATCGGTTGCACCTACGCCGGTACCAAAGGCACCGAAGGCACCATGGGTGGTCGTGTGTGAATCAGTTACAATTAACAACTCACCAGGGTAGGACAGACCGCGGTCTGCTAACACCTGATGGCAGACGCCTTCGTCGATATCCATCAACAAATCGATACCCTGGTCCCAGCAAAACTCACGAAACTGTTTTTGATTATCAGCCTGCACAATGGTAGAAGCAGGTGCGTAATGATCCATAAACATAATTACCTTACTTGGATCATGAACCTTGGTACCGCCCATTTCAAAAAAAGAACGTACTGTTTGCAGGTACAAGTCATTAATACCCGCCATATCTACTGCACAGTTTACGATTTCCCCTGTGGTAACAGACTCTTTCCCTGCCTTTTTGGCAAGTAGTTTTTCGATTGCGTGCATATTACCATTTCCCCTTTACTTTTACTTTAACCGCGGAACCGTTAAGCTCCCTTGCGGCATAACAATAAAACGCGGGTTTGGACCCAATTTGTCAAACGCTATTGCCAGTGCTTCTTCGATGTCCTTTGCCGGCGTAAACAGCAAAGACTTAGCAAGCTCAGGGTCCAGCGAAGATACCAGGATAAATTCGGCCCGTTTCATTAGTCTGGTTACGGCATACGCTTTGTGAGCCCCAATTTGAAAATTAGCCCGCAAGCTTTCTTCCACTTTATCGGCGGTATCATTCTCCTGCATGGTTTTTTCATATAAGGCTGAGCCGGATCCCTCACGGCATTCACCCAGGATGATTACAATTCCGCCCTCTTTTACCGCGCACCAGGCATTGTCCATCGTTTTTTGCAGCTGGTATACATTGATATCCTTGGGATATCCTCCGCAGGTGGCAATAACCAAATCAGCGGGACTCTCAATTTCCGCACCGTATACGGTGTCGACAAATTTACAGGCTTCTTTGTGGGCAGTAACAAAATCACCGGCAAATATTTTTAAGAACTCTTTTTTCTCATTGAGGACAGCATTGATAAGAAAAGAAGGACGGCACATCTGTACTCCTTCTACCTGGTCATGATAGATGGGATTGCCTTCCAGCTTGCCAATGACAGCATCAGCATCAAACATCATACTGTGATTTTTGCGGATTGTTTCGTAATAAGCGACGCCAGGCAGCATGGCCTTCCGTCCGCCGCCAAAACCGGCAAAGAAGTGATGTACCACACTGCCGGTACAAACAATGTGATCCGCCTCAACTACCAGCTTGTTAAAGGATACAGGTGTACCGCGGGAAGTAGTTCCAAAAAAGGTAAACTGACTCTCATCGCGACTGTCACTGTTGTACATCCTGACTCGTTTCGCAACTGCCGGACCAACCTCGTGGATTATTTCCTCCTCCGTCATCGGCCGGTGAGTACCCAAAGCAAAAACAATATACATATCTTTGTCCGGGATACCTGCTCGATTAAGCTCATCCAATAGGATAGGCATAAAAACGTGACTATTGGCAACACGGGTCGGGTCATTTACGATAAACACCACTGTTTCGCCGGGTTTTACGATTTGCCCTAAGGGTTTGGTATCAATAGGATTTCTAATTGCCTCCAAAATGGCCTGTTCAGGATTTTCCAGCGGAACACATTCTTTAATCTTCAATTCTCCCGCTATCTGAGCAGATTCGAGAGCAAATTTTATTTTGCCCTCACCATACTTTAGCGAATACTCGACCTTTGGCATCATCCAATCTCCTTTCTTGTGGGTTACCGAAGTCCAAGAGTTTTTCCAGTAAAACTGTACTAACTGGGAGAAGTCATCTTCCTGGGGTCCATGTGGGCATTATATTCTGCTTCCGTGATCCACCCACTAGCCAACGCTGCTTCTTTCAGCGTAATCTCTTTACTCATCGCATTCTTAATGATTTGCGTAGACTTATCATAACCAAGCAATGGTACGAGAGCCGTTGATATCATCATGGTCTGGCTGAGGAAATAGTTTATTCGCTCCATGCGCGGCTGTATACCTGCCGCACAATTGGCCTCAAATGACCGGACAGCATCTGCTAACAGCCTGATAGACTGAATAAAGTTATAAGCAATCACCGGCATGTATACATTCAATTGCAAGATCCCCTGGCTGGCAGCAAAGCCGATTGTTACATCATTGCCGAATATTTGTACCGCTACCATTGTCAGTGCTTCGCATTGGGTAGGATTCACCTTGCCCGGTTGGATAACGCTGCCCGGTTCATTTACGGGAACGGAAATTTCACCGATCCCACACCGGGGACCACTGGCCAGCAAACGAACATCATTGGCAATTTTCATTAAATCAGCTGCCAAAGTCCGCAGCATACCGTGCACTACGGCAATTTCATCCTTGCTTGTTAATGAGTGAAACATGTTTGGTGCCGGCCGGAATGAGTAGCCTGTCAAGGTACTGATTTCGGCTGCAACCATTTCAGCAAATCCGCTGCGGGTAGTTAGCCCCGTTCCCAGCACCATTCCCCCAAGCGGGATATCGCGAAGATAAGTTAATCCTGTTGTCAGGAACTCACCATTGCGCTCTGCCATTCTCGCCCATGCGCTAACCTCTTGTCCCAGTGTCAATGGTATAGCGTCCATCAGATGAGTTCTGCCAACCTTAACAATATCCGTATACTCCTCGGCTTTTCCGGCAAAAGTGGCTTGCAGCGCTTGCAAGGCCGGCAGCAATTGAGTAGAAATCATGTCAATCCCTACGAGGTGCATGGCAGTCGGAAATAAATCATTAGAACTCTGAGATAAGTTGACATGATCGTTCGCATGAATAGAAATGTCTGCTCCTTGAGCTTGCAATATTTGATTGGCACGGAAGGCAATTACTTCGCTCACATTGGAGTTGAATTGCGTGCCGCTGCCTGTTTGCCATACTGCCAAAGGGAAATTATCGTCCAGTTTTCCCTGTCCAATTTCTTCGCAGGCTTGTATGATTACCTTTGCCCGGCTTTCGTCAAGTAAGCCTTGCTTTACATTCACAATCGTACAGGCCTTTTTTAAAATGGCAAAAGCCTTAACCATTTCATCAGGTATTTTTTCCGTCCCAATTTTAAAATTCTCGATGCTCCGTTGCGTAGAAGCACCCCACATTTTATTTGCCGGTACTCTCATTTCTCCCATTGAGTCTTTTTCCACACGATATTCCATTTACTTCCCCCGCTATCTATATTGCACAATAATAATTACCAAAGTCCAAGAACTTTCCACCAGAATGAACCAAGGCCCACCCAGATGACCATATTGATAACAGAAATGATAAATCCTAATTTCCACCAGGTCGCCTGATCAACATAGCCTGCTCCAAAAAGGATTGGTGCCGGACCGGCTGCATAATGAGTAAGCGACATACACAGATTAGACATAAAGGCTAATGCCAATGCTACCAAATAGGCCGGTGCGCCTGCTGCGACCGCCACGGAAGCAAAGGCAGCGTACATGGCTGTAATATGCGCCACCAAACTGGCAAATCCGTAGTGAGCATACATGTAGACAACAAGCAAGACAATAAAGGCCTGCATCCAGGGCACTCCTGCAATGCTCGCACCGACTGCTTTGGCAAACCAAGGGATAAAGCCTAGTTTGGCCAAGTAATCAGCCAACCCAATTAAAGCACCCATCCAAATCAGAGTATCCCAGGCTCCCTTCTCATCCAGAACATCTTTCCACTCCAATACCTTGGTAAGCATCATGACCGATACCGCTAACATGGCTACAACAGTTGCATCTATGCCATTATACTGGGAGGTACTCCAGAGCACGAGTGCTCCAACGAATACACTGGCAACAATCTTTTCCCCCATCGTCATTGGTCCCATGAGTTCCAGCTCTTGGGCCGCTATTGCTTTGGCTTCGGGAGTCTTGGTAATTTCGGGAGGGTAGAACTTGTATAATAAATAAGGAACAATAATGAGCGAAAGTATGCCAGGCACACTGGCTGCCAGAGCCCATAGTCCCCAACTGATATTGATATTGAGAGTTTTAGCCGCCAGTAACGCGATTAGCGGATTGCCCGCCATTGACGTCATAAACATGGCTGAAGTGATGGTGTTGGCCTGATAAGCCGTTTGCATCAAGTAAGCGCCAACTTTTCGGGAAGATGGCCCCGGTTCGGATTGAAAAGCTGAAGACAGGCTTTTTACAATCGGAAAAAGAATTCCTCCGGCCCGGGCAGTGTTGGAAGGTGTTGCCGGGCTGATAATCAAATCACTCAAAGCAATCGTATAGCCCAACTTCAAGGTGCTGTCGCCCATTGCACGAATGAGCAAGTAAGCAATACGCCGCCCCAAACCAGTTTTGATGAAACCTTTAGCAAATAAAAAGGCCGAGACAATCAGCCAAATTGTGCCATTACTAAATCCCGACAGCGCCTCTGCCGGCTTTAGTACTCCTGCAAAAGCGGTAAAAGTAACGCTGAGAAATGCCAGCGCACCAATCGGCAGTGGCTGCAAAATAAATCCCAGGATAGTTGCTACAAAGATAGCCACAAGGTGCCACGCCTCCGGTTTTAGGCCTGCCGGCACCGGAAAGAACCAAATTGCAGCACCAACCGCAAGAACGATGAGTCCACGCATTAAATTGTTCAACTAGATTAACCTCCTTATTAATAAATTCTCCGCATATACTTATAGCAAAAACCATGCCAATTCAGTCTTTTCAGGCAATTGGCGACTTCAAGCAACTTCAATTACAACACAATGGCTCTCATGTGTTTCGTTTCGTTCCTTTTCGTCTCATATTGTCGCAACATCGAATTATTTCAAGAGTATCCATTCGTATAAAACCTTGTAATTAACCATTGCATTCCTACTGGCAAGGTTTTATAATCGAAGAGAAACGTTGCATTCTGTCGCATAGGAGAAGAATCTATGTCTCTCATTACCTTCTTA
>Ga0366783_1072_pt1 | contig 13798 bp, 13 predicted proteins | sample TotcelN113001L10_FD_207059 | JGI IMG/M metagenome (GOLD analysis project Ga0366783, IMG submission 207059) | Enriched cells from coal bed in the Powder River Basin, Montana, United States - Total cells N11 rep2 HSBNCT.N11.300.1.L10 ... | reverse complement strand
AGGCAGGAACAGGCAAAACAACTCTCGAAACAATAAAAATAGAAAAATATGGATTTGAATAGAAAATATTAATATATATATTTGGGGGTAGAGGTATGGATCAAATTGATATCGCGATAATTGGTGCTGGGGCAGTAGGCTTGGCGATTGCCGCCGACATCGGTGCAAGATATCCAGACGCGGCGACTATATTATTTGAGCGTCACGGACAATTCGGGCAGGATACTTCCAGCCGTAACAGTGAGGTTATTCATGCAGGGATGTATTATCCCACTGGCAGCCTGAAAGCTAAGCTGTGTGCGGAAGGCAACCCATTGCTATATGAATTTTGTAATAAGCACAGTGTTCCCTACCAGCGTATTGGTAAGCTGATTATTGCCCGTGACCAGACGGAAATCGCCAGCCTTGAAAATATTCTGGCTCAGGGCCAGGCAAATGGTGTGCAGGGCCTTCGATTGATTGACGCCGATGAAGTTAAGGAGCTGGAACCTAATATAACCGCTGTCGCTGCAATATTTTCAGAAACCACCGGAATTATTGACAGTCATAAGCTGATGTTCCAACTGGAGCACCTGGCCAGTCAGAACAATGTCATGTTAGCCTATAAACACGAAGTCATTGACATTGTGCCCGAAGGAGACGGGTTTATCGTGACCTTTAAGGGGCCGGACGGCGAGACTGACCAGATCTTTTGCCGGTGGCTAATCAACAGTGCGGGGCTGTATTCTGATAAAATTGCCAGTATGTGCGGTATTGATGCCGAGGCTGCCGGTTATACAATTTACCCTGTCAAAGGGGAATATTTTTCTGTCTCCATGAGCAAATCAAAAATGGTTTCACATTTGGTTTATCCGCCGCCCCTTCACGGTTTGAAAGGGTTGGGTACCCACATTACCAAGAGTCTTGACGGACGGGGCCGCTTAGGGCCGAATGTTCACTATGTTACCGAGCGGGAAAACTATGACGTTGATCCGGATCACCTGGAAGAGTTTTATCAGGCGGCTATTACCTATCTGCCTTTTATTGAACGTGGTGACCTAGCGCCTGACATGGCAGGGATGCGCCCTAAGATCCAGGCCCCGGATGCACCTGTTGCCGACTTTAAAATTTGCCGTGAAACGGAAAGAGGTCTTCCAGGGCTGATTAATCTGGTTGGCATTGAATCGCCGGGTTTAACTGCTTGTCTGGCGATCGCTAGGTATGTTGCAGATTTGTGCGTGCTTGAAAACTAAAAGGTTATGGCCAATCGGGAATTGACAGTGAAATAGAGTATGAATATAACCCGAGAGGGAGAACTTGGCCTCACAGTGGAGTGATTCGCTACTTAAGTAAACCGGGAGTTACGGATTGGAGTATAACAATAGTTTTCAATAATTTCCTGAGAAATGACTAGGCGAATGCCGGGGGCCAGCGTCGGCAGCAAATTGGGTGGATCAGAGAATCCCATGATTTTCCCCAGTGTATTAAAGACAGTATTACTATTTGGCTTGTAACCATGCTGCCATAAATCTGGATAAGGCAATTGTAAGGCATTGATTGACTGAATAGAGGCTAGTGCGCATTGCCATCTTTCTTTAATGACTGCTTCAAAGCCGGCAATGCAAGTGACAGTGGATTGACCGGGCTGCAGGGACCAGCTAATAGACCGATCACTGATGGCTTGCAGCAGGTAACGGGAGTTCCCTACTGCTTTGGTTTCGCCTGTTACCGGATCCACTGCCAGGCCGTGCAACTGGCCGGCTATCATACCATCAGGATTGATAAGTGCCCAAAAGTTGTGAGAAAAGGGAGTAAACGTGATCGAAAAAGCGCGTGCTTCAATGCTCCACTGCTGCAAGGAACTGTTTTGAGACATATCTTCACCTTCTTTTACAGCGAGTTTGGCCAATGGCTGCCAATGCAATACGGGATGAAAGAACAGTTATGTGAGATACTAGTTGAATAAACAGTGTTGGAGGAGTGGACATGGCAAAGCTTGCTGATGCGATTGAACGGATAAAAATGCTGGAATGCCCTGTCGGAGAGATACAGGACCGGGTGGCCGGGATACTTGAAGACTATGAGGTTGCTAATCGGAGTAAGATTAATATCAACCGGGATAAGCGCTTTGACCAGGATGACGCAGAGGCTTATACCGCCAGAATACGGGGTGCGGGAGAACAGTCTGTTATGTTTCTGGCTAAGTCCGGCCAAGATGGGTACGTGGCTAAAGTGATAGATGCTTATATCTGTTAATTGAAAACCCGCAAAAACTGAAGTGACCCCAAAAAGTTAGACAAATATTTCTTATGCAGCCGAGAGGGTTTGCTGTCTGTGTAGAGCAGGCGGCAAACCTTTTAGTTTTATCTTGATGCGACGTTCATTGTAATAAGTGAGATACTCGATTAGTTCCTGCTCAAAATGCTCCATTGAAGCAAAATCTTGTAGATATAATAGCTCAGTCTTGAGCAAGCCAAAGAAGTTTTCCATAACGGCATTATCAAAGCAGTTCCCTTTACGGCTCATGCTTTGCCTGATACCCTTGGCCTTTAGCATACGCTGATACGGTTTCATTTGGTATTGCCAGCCCTGATCGGAGTGAAAAATCAGATTTGAACCGTCCGGTATTTTCTCAAACGCTTGCTCCAACATGTCTGTCACAAGTGAAAAGCAAGGACGTTTGCTGATAGCATAGCTGACAATATCACGACTGCATAAATCCAGAATGGGAGACAGATAGAGCTTCTGCCCATACAACGAAAACTCTGTGATATCCGTGACCCATTTTTGATTTGGCTTGTCAGCTTCAAAGTTACGCTCCAATATGTTTGGAGCAGTTTCCCCTACCTCTCCACGGTATGACTTGTACTTCTTCATACGAACCCGACAGAACAGGCCAAGCTGTTTCATGAGCCGCTGTACGGTCTTGTGGTTGATGGTGATTCCTCTGTTTTTTAGTTCAAGTGTAATACGGCGATAACCAACGCGTAGCTTGTTTTCAGTATAGATTAATTTTATCTCGTCCTTGACTTTATTGTATTTGTCCGGCGTCATCAGTCTCTTATGATGATAGTAATACGTGGCGCGCGACAGTTTCGCTACCTCTAGGAGTACATCGAGCCTATGATTTCGCCTTAGTTCCGTTACGACTTGTGTTTTCTCTCTCGCTGTACCCTCTCGGTCACTAAGGCATTCAACTTTTTTAGGTAGTCAATCTCTGCACGTAATCGTTGGTTTTCAGCGATCAAATCTTCTTCTACCTTCTTGTCTAGGTTTGGCTTGCGTCCTTTTCGTGTGCCGCCGTCAACACTGGCACGACCACGCCGTTCAATGAATAGTCCTTCAGGACCTTCCTCTAGGTAAATACGTTCCCATTTCATAATTATTCCATGGTCTGGAATCCCGAATTTCCTTGCTGCTTCGCGATAGGCTAGATTATCCGATCGCATATCCTCTATTACTTTTTGTTTAAACTCTCCGTTGTAAGATGTTCCTTTTGGCATGAAAACACCCCCAATTTTATCCAGTATATCATACTGTCTAACTTTGGGGGTGCACTTCAAACATGCGGGTTTTTACATTCTAGCGTATCTTATGTAGAATAAACGCGCTTTTATGCCTCTGAGTGTACTAATGAGGCTATCTTACAAATTGTAACTTATCTGTTATGGATATATAATGAAACTTGTATAAAATGTCGGTTTTTCTAAGGGGCTCAATATGTCGACACTTCTTCTGATATTTTCTAATCGTCAGTTTCTGGGAATCGCGGTTGTGCAGATGATGATGATATTTAGTACCAATATACTGGCTCCTGCGCTGCCTGTCCACTTTAAGCTGCAGGGCTTAGCCGAGTCCGAAATAGGCTTTATAATGGGAATTGTGTCACTAGGAGCGCTCATCGTTAGGCCATGGACAGGTATGAGTGTGGACCGGCGGGGCAGCCGCCCTACCGTGTTTTTAGGACAGATGCTGACCGTTGCCGGCATAGCGGGTTTCTTATGGCTGACAGAGTTCTGGCCGCTGCTGGCACTGCGTTTTTTTCAGGGCATTGCTATGGCATTCTATGGAACAGGAGCTATTACCTTTGCCAGCTGTGTGGAGACGCCGGAAAACACGTCTTCCGCTATCGCTTACTTTTCCCTGTTTACCATGATCGGCCTGGGTGCGGGTACCAGTTTGGCTCCTTTGTTATATCATTCATTTGGCTTTTATTCAATCATTATGACTGGTTTAATCGTTGCCATCCTGGCAGTGTCAGTCATGAGTTTTTTCACCAAGCCGATGCCTCTATGCGAAAGTGAAACCAGGGTGCCGTTTCAGTCAGTATTGACGCAGACGGAAGTTTTAGCCCCTTCGGTATGTCTTTTTGCTTCTAATTTTGCATTGGGTACGGCGTTTACTTTTGTTCCGCTGTTGGCCTTATCACTTCAAATTGATAATTATTTTGTCTTTTTTGTGGCTTTTAGCTTAGCAGTAGTATGTACGAGAATGGGAGTTCAATATCTTAATAAACGTTGGCGACCTGAGCAGACGGCGGTATATGCCAGCCTGCTTAATGCCTGCAGCGCGCTGCTGCTGGCTATTATGCCATCCGTATATATGCTGGCAGTGTCCGGTATCCTGATAGGTCTCGGTTTTGGCATTATTTATCCGACGCTGGCTGGCTATCTGGTCCATCGCGTACATCCGGCCAACAAAGGAACAGCACTAAGCATACTGTCAGGAGCAGGTGATGTAGGTAATGCACTTGGCGCTTCCGTATTAGGTATTGTTGCGCAAGCACTGGGCTTTACTTGGGTATTTATGGGTGCGGCATTCGTTATTTTAGGATGTGTGCATTATTTTTATAAAAAGACACGCTAAGAGTTGATGGTGAACTCTTAGCGTGTCTTTTAGTCTGCGCTTACAACTATTTTGGTGATATTTCTTTAGCAAGTTCTACGGAAGATTTCTTAGATTTGGAACTCTGTTTTGGTCCGCGTCCCGGTTTTTTATCGCCCATACCCGCCACCTCCCGCTGATTTTGAGACATAGGATACCCAGCTTGAAACATTTTATTCATATTGCCGTATACGCGGGGTAAATGGCGGAGTTCTAACTTTCTGATAGTGGCGTTTTGTTTACATTGGCAATCATAGAAAATGTTTTTTCTGTTACATACGCCGTAGGGAGAATGTTGTTGACGGCGAACGGATTGTTTGTTATGATAAATTAAAATACAATATATAAAAGACGATGAACGGAAGAGTAGTTACAGTCTGAGGTATTCACAGCGAGCCGGGATTGGTGTGAGCCGGTAGTATCGATTGTAATGAAAATCCTCCGTGAGTTGCGGGCTGAAATGTAAAAAGTAAGCTATGCCGGGCCTCAGTAGAGGAAACGCCACCCGTTATGTGGGCGAGGTATCGAGTATTTTACTCCGTACCTATGAGAGACTGCGGTGACGCAGTAATTTGGGTGGTAACGCGGATTAACCTCCGTCCCTTGTATACAAGGGATGGGGGTTTTTATATTTTGTCCAAAAGTTAAAGACACAGAAGGGAAAAGGAGGAGGCGGATTTGAAAATGCTGGGAGCAGAGGCTGTAATCGAATGTCTGAAGCGGGAAGAGGTGGAGGTCGTTTTCGGATACCCAGGGGGAGCAGTACTGACACTGTATGACGCGCTGTTTAATGCAGATTTTCCGCATGTGCTTACACGTCATGAGCAGGGAGCTGTTCATGCGGCTGATGGGTATGCCCGGGCTACCGGCAAGACGGGGGTGTGTTTTGCAACATCCGGACCGGGAGCGACTAATCTGATCACCGGTATTGCAACTGCGTATATGGACTCCATTCCCTTGGTAGCCATTACAGGACAGGTAGGAGTGGCTGCGATTGGCAAGGATTCCTTCCAAGAAGCGGATATGCGCGGCATTACAACACCAATCACTAAGCATAATTACCTGGTAAAGAATGTTCAGGAGCTTCCCCGGATCATGAAAGAAGCTTTTTACATTGCCCGCACAGGAAGGCCTGGGCCGGTAGTTGTTGATATCTCCAAAGATGTTTTTAATGCTTCCTTCGATTTTAAGTATCCGGAGGTTGTGCAGCTGCGGGGCTACAAACCATTGTTTGCCGGTGATACTGACAGCATCGAAAAAGCTTTTCAAGCAATTGAAAAGGCGAAGAAGCCGCTTGTTTTCGTTGGCGGTGGTGTAAATCTAGCAGATATGGCAGAAGAACTGCAGCAGTTTGTTGAGGCAACCGGTTTTCCGGTAATCAGCAGCCTGATGGGGCTGGGATGTATTCCTGGTAGTCATCCAAGTCATTTGGGTATGGTTGGGATGCATGGAACATACGCTGCCAATATGGCTACCAGTGAATGTGATTTGCTGCTGAGTATCGGTGTCCGCTTTGATGACAGAGTTACCAGCCTTGTTAAATCCTTTGCACCGCAGGCGCGTATCGTTCATCTGGATATCGATCCAGCCGAGGTAAATAAGAATATTCGCGCCGATCTGCGGGTCGTAGGGGATTTGCGTTGGTCGCTGCCGCTATTCAGTAAAAAGGCAGCCGCACGGCAACCGGAAGAATGGCGGGGACCTATTTCAGGATGGTCGAAAACGGTTAATAACTGGAAGCAGGAAAGGCCTCTTTTTTATCAGCAATCTGCTGACTCTGTTATGCCTCAGGCTGTAATCGAAAGGGTAAGTACGCTTGCCAGTGAGGATACGGTCATTGTCACCGATGTCGGACAGCATCAGATGTGGACCGCTCAATATTATACTTTTAAAAAGCAGCGTACCCTGCTGACCTCAGGCGGACTGGGCACCATGGGCTTTGGTTTGCCTGCCGCGCTGGGCGCGCAAATCGGATTTCCGGATAGACCCATTGTTCTTTTCACGGGAGACGGCAGCATCATGATGAATTGCCAGGAACTGGCGACGGCAGCAGATAACAATTTGCCGGTGAAGATTATTGTTCTTAATAATCAGGTTTTAGGCATGGTCAATCAATGGCAGCGTATGTTCTATGGCAAAAGGTATTCCCACTCCAGCACCAAAGGCAATACCGATTTTGTTAAATTAGCGGAGGCAATGGGTGTAACCGGTTATCGTGTAAACCGGCCGGAAGAGCTTGATGAAGTGCTGCGCAAAGCGTTTGCTGCTGAAGGTCCGGTACTTGTCGACGTAGTTGTGCCGCCGACCGAAGATGTGCTGCCGATGGTGCCGCCAGGCGGGCAGCTGAATCAAATGATTACCGGGGGCGTGAGCTGACATGAAATATACATTGGCTATATTAGTAGAAAACAGACCAGGTGTATTGACACATATTTCCGGATTAATCAGCCGGCGGGCCTTTAATATTGAAAGTATTGCCGCCGGTCATACCGAGGATCCGGATACTACCCGCATTACAGTTGATGTTGAGGTGGATGATGAGTTTGAATTGGAGCAGGTGGTCAACCAACTGTCAAAACTCATTGACGTAATTAAAATTGTCAACATGACGCACGTGGATTCCATTCAAAGAGAACTGGCGCTGATTAAGGTAAAAGCCAGTAAGACCAACAGGTCAGACCTTGTCGATATTGTCGAGATTTTTCGTGCCAAGATTGTTGATGTGAACCGGGAAACAATGGTTATCGAGCTTACCGGCGAAGAGAGCAAAATTGATGCACTGTGTGAAGTGCTTATCGATTTTGGCATTATTGAAATTGTTCGCACAGGCAATATTGCCCTTTCACGCGGCCCTTTGGCGGCACGAGAAATGCCGGGATGATGCCGGCATAACAGAATAGATATGAAGAGGGGCTGTCTCAGAATAGGTTTTTAAAATCTATTCGAGGCAGCCTTTTTCTGTCGTTTTAAGCTCCAAAACAGTGTTCCAATCTCTCACAGGACTTAAGCTATATGAAAAAAGGGTACAGCAAAGCCAGGGGATACCTCCCCCTGGAGATTAGCTGTACCCTTTGAGCTGCTAAGCGACTTCTTTTTCATGCAGCATTTGGCCGCATCGTTGATGTCGTAATTTACTATGAAGTTTATTCACGTTGTATCCTATAGCCAGAAACAAAAATTCGATCCTGACGTTTTCCTGACCACGCAGCAAGAATCTCCTGAAGCCATGGTTTTCTTTCAGTACACCGAATGCACCTTCCACTTGAATAGAACGGTTCATTCGTAGCAGTATCCCTTTAGGGCTGGTGATATTTTGGTAGGATTGAGACCTTAGCCGCTGGAATTTTTTCGATATGTTCAGCCTGCGGTTTCCTGACGCTTTTGTGCAGGTGATCTTGTACGGACATTGGCTGCAGTCTTCGCATTCGTAGATCGTAATGTCGCTGCTGTATCCGGATTTGGATTTACGCTTTGTGAGGCCTATGGGCTTCAGTTTCTTCTCGTTCCGGCAAGTATATTCGTCTTTCTCGGGGTCATAAGCCATGTTTTCCGGCAGGCGAAAGTCACTGCGATAATTTCTAGTTTTGGACTTTTCGTAATTGCTTGGTTTTATGTAGTAAATTTGCTCTGCTTTTTCCAGATAGTCGTAGTTTTCTTCGCTCTCGTAGCCTGCATCCGCTATGATATTTTGATACTTCTCGTCGTCTTGAAAGCAGTCCATTCTTTTCAGCAGGGGGATTAGGGCTAATGCGTCCGACCTTTCGGGAGAGATATCCACCCCGACGATGTATTCGGCCTCTACACCGATCTGTACATTGTAGCCGGGCTTGAGCTGCCCGTTTTTCATATGATCTTCTTTCATGTGCATAAAGGTGGCATCCCGATCTGTTTTGGAAAAGCTGTTTCGTCCGTGAAAGCTCGATTGGTAGTCTTCGTATTTTTCCTGCCTGGATATGAGTTCTTCCAATTGTTCTATGGACTTTTGCAGCGTGCCTTTACGTTTGCCGGTTCCATATACAAATGAAATATCTTCCTGCTCTTTTTTCGCATACAACTGAGCTAGTATTTCTGAAGGTCCTGCTGTATCTGTGAGGTCGAGAGAATGAAGTTGCTGGATTTGCTGTATAACTTCTTGCATCTTCACGTTTAGTTTTTCCATATTCTTATCTATAGTCTTTTTCCATACAAAACTGTATTTATTGGCGTTTGCCTCGATCTTCGTACCATCGATGAACAGGTTCTCAAAGCGTATTTCCTGACGATCTTTGAGTAGCTTAACTAATTGGTAAAACAGATCTTCGGCTGCCAAAGCAACCCGCAGGCTGCGAAAACGAGCAATCGTATTATGATCCGGCGCTTTGGCCCCCTCCAAGAGCCACATAAAATGGATATCCCGTCGACAAGCCTCTTCTAAAGAGCGGCTGGTGTAAATATTGTTCATATACCCGTAAACGATGATTTTAAAAAGATTGCGGGGAGAGACTGCTGATTTTCTGCCTTTTCGGGAATAGGCCCGCAACAGCGTGGAGTAGTCAAGCTCGTCCATGATTTCACTTAGCAGTCTGACCGAAGCGTTTTCCGGGATAAGCACCCCTATATTGAGTGGCAAAAGCAGTTGATATGAAGTTGTTTTTGGTGTAGGATTTATATGTGTAGAGTTTTTCATAGCAGTTTAATTTTACACTGAGAGGCGGGTTCTTCGGAATCCGTCTCTTGTATTTTTTTGCCTTAAAAAGGAAAGCTGCCTCAATCGTTATTGAGACAGCCCCTTTTTAAATACCAAGAAAGTATGAATTTGCGTGTCATCGTCCAAGAATTATGCCATTTATGGAATTCTTGCACTAGCGCCATCCGGGTGCGTTGCGAGCGCGAGCTTGGCGATTTCCGCCTAGTTATATTTTGGGCAGCCTTTAGTCAAAGTCTGGCGTATGAAGCGCCTTTGCAATGCTCCGACGCTGGCGCTTAACCTACGCTTATGCCAAGACGCTTCATGCGCCTCCGCCGATGTACTGATAAACACTGACTTGAAGGCCGCGCAAGCAACTGTCATCGCGAGCGTAAGCGCGGCGATCTTCTCGGTATGCGGCTGTAGTACAGGCCGGCGGAGAAGGCTGATCAATTTAATAAAATGAAGTCATTTTCAAAAGAAAAACTAAAACTTTAATGTCATACTGAGCCTAGGAAGTAAAAGAATTGGCACAGCATCACCCCTGATCCCATATACTGTCGGTATGTTAGTTAAGAAAGGAAGTGTCATCATGGAAGATATGGCAAAACGTTTAATCAATGGCATTTTTAGTGTAGTTACCACATTTATGCTTATGGCTGCACCTGTTGCGGCTATAATATATGCCTCTGAACCAATGGAAGCAAACAATATTTACATAGTAAGAAATAATGCTGCCTACCAAGAGAGTCAGATGGCTGCTAAGCTGGATGAACTGGGGAGCATAATTAACGCCTGGAAACCCGGTATATTGGATGACACGATTGTATCTATGGTGATGAATATCCGGGACCCTAAATAGAACTGTAGAATGAATGCTTTTATGATAAACCTCATTTTTTAGGGACAATGTTGTACATAGCCGATTAGGTACTTACCAGGGGTTGTTTTCAGGGGAATTTTTGTGATATAATGACACCAATTGGATAAAAAATATACAGTCAAGGTGCCGCCAGCTACGCTGGGGGAGAATAGGGAAGTCTGAGCATGCAGCGCATGCATAGGCGCGGGCCCACCACTGTACCGGGGAGACTTTACATGGCCACTCGCAAGGGGAAGGCGTAAACGTCAATGAAACGGGAGCCAGGAGACCTGCCTTGAATGATAGCAAACCTTCGTGGACGAGAAGGCTTTTTTGGAGTTACGCCAAAAGGGCCTTTTTATTTTTGTGTCAGACGGTTTTCCTGTCAGCAAAGTGTGCGGCAGTTCAATATAACAGCATTTTTGATTACAATTCGTATCGTAGGAGGATATTATGAACTTATTAGAACAAACATTGAAGAGAATTACGCTTCCGGACACTGCTATTATGGAAAAGGTGCACGGCCGTCTGGAAGGTATTATAAAACCTGTGGGCAGTTTGGGACGGTTGGAAGATATGGTTCGCCGGTATGCGGGTATTCGGCGGCAAGAGCAGCCCGAACTTCCCCGTCCCTGCATGGTTGTTACTTCAGCAGATCATGGGGTCGCTATCCATGGGCTTAGTGCTTACCCGGTGGAGACAACCATGCATATGACAGCTAACTATTTGGTTAGCAAAGGCGGCAGCGCCAATGCCTTTGCTAATTTTTCCGGCTCTGAGATGGTGGTCGCCGATATGGGGGTAGCGGGAGACCTGTCCCATGTTCCTGGTCTTTGGCACAGAAAGATTGCCTATGGTACCCAGGATTTTACCCAAGGACCTGCGATGACCCGCCAGCAGGCTCTGCAGGCTGTTGAAACAGGAATTGAAATCGTAAATGACCGCGTCAAGGCAGGGTTCACCTGTTTTAGTCTTGGTGAAATGGGTATCGGCAATACGACAGCCAGCGCAGCCATTGTCGCCGCCTTTACCGGTCTCAGTCCGGAGAAGGTGACTGGGCGTGGTACAGGAATATCGGATAGCCGTATGAAGGTGAAAATCGAGGCTGTTCGGTGCGCGCTGGCAGTTAATAAGCCAAATGCGGCAGATGGACTTGATGTGCTTGCTAAAATAGGAGGTTTTGAAATAGGCGCGCTGGCGGGAGTGGTATTAGGAGCTGCCGCCAACCGTTGTCCGGTTGTCATTGACGGGCTTAATACCACGGCAGCGGCACTAATTGCCAATGCCATACATCCCGCCTGCAGGGAATATATGCTGGCTTCTCACCTGTCAGGAGAACCGGCGCATATTATCGCTCTGCGGCAGCTTGAACTGCAGCCATGCCTGGATATGGGAGTCCGGCTTGGGGAAGCGATCGGGGCTTCTGTCGTGATTGATATGTTAAAGGTATCAATCAATGTGTTCAATCAGGTGAAAAATGACAAAAGCAGAGCTTGCACAATTCTTGACAAGGCTGAAGATAACGAGCGAGAAATAAGCATTGAGACTATTGTTTCAGCTATTAAGCCTTTAAACACGGAAGCGATGGATAAGTGCCAGCTGAGACTTGATAATCTGACAAAACCGTTGAACAGTCTTTATTATTTTGAACGCTTAGTGCGGCAGATGGCAGGTATAACAGGTAATCCCAGGCCGCGATCCTTAAAAAAAGGTATTGTGCTTATGACCGCAGAGCATGGCGCGGATATTGAGGCAGGTCAAGCTGTTTTGCCAGAGAATACTTTGATTCGTGACTGGGATATTTGCCAAGGCAATGCAATAGTCCGCGTATTTGCTGACCATGTTGATGCAGATATTACGGTAGTTGATGTTGGCATTGGCACAAGAGATATTACCCTGGGGCCGGCGATGACGAGAGAAGAGGCTGTTGCTGCCATCAATGCAGGTATTAGGTCTGCGTATGCGGCAATAGAGAAAGGGGTGCAGGTGATTGCCATAGGGGCAGCCGGTGCCGACTGTATATTTCCGGCTACGGCCTTGGTCGCCAGCTATGCCCGTGTTCCAGCGGTCAAACTATTTGGCACTGAGTTATCACAGTACACCAGTACGAAATATGCAGAGGCGATTAATACAGCCTTATGTATTAATCGTCCTGACAGCAGCGATCCACTGGAAGTGCTAAGCAAATTAGGCAGTCTTGAGATCGCCGGCTTGGTTGGCGTAATTTTAGGAGCAGCGGCAGGCAGGACAGCAGTTGTATTGGATGGATTGGCTACGAGTGCGGCCGCTCTTACTGCTGTTAAGCTTGCTCCTGCAGTGCATGACTATCTGGTGGGTTCACACTATGCGGATGAACCGGCTCATCAGGCGGCATTGGATATGATCGGCATCCCGGCTTATCTGCATTTAGATATGAATTTGGGTAAGGGGACAGGCGCTGCTTTGGGCATGTCGCTGATAAACGCATCACTTCACGTACTTAACGACATGAAAACTTTTGGTGAAGCTGAAGTCGCCGTTGCTCAGGATGGTCCCGGCGCGCTGAAACAAAATAAGGATGTTCGCGATTAAATTTGGAGAAACTAGTACCGGAGGTGTTTTGATTGCCGGAAAAAGTACGTGGTTATGACAAGTTCGGTCTAGAACATTCCACTTCTTCCGCGAAAAGCGGAAAGCAAGTTTCTGCCGAACAGGTGGCCAAGGAAATAGTAGAACATCATAAAAAATAATATAAACACAGAAGTGCTCCGCTGTAAGTGGCGGAGCACTTCTGTGTTTATATAGGGGGTTTCGATGCAGGTATATTCTAGGCATTAAAAGAGACGCACTTATCAGAGAAAAAAGAATTTCAGAAAAATACAGTTATTCTTCTGTTTTTTCCTCAATTCTGCCGTTAAGTAGTGCGAAAGCTGCGGCTACATTTTCAGCGAAAGCCAGCGGCGCATCAATGGATTCAAAGTGAATATACATCAGGCGCGGCCTCTCGAACAGCCAGTAGTTATGCAGCGCAGTAATAGTTATACCAGTTTGTTTCAGTGATTCGATAAAAGGATTCACTTCCCGGGGAAGCAGTACAGTTTCTCCTAAATTCAGCGTGCGTCCTTGTTCGTCCGCAGATTCATAGGAAAACATAGCAGCCAGAGCCAGCGGTGAGTTGGTAATTCTTCCTAGAATTGTTGCTTCTATATCCCGCATTCGAATGACAACAGCAGAGCCATTTTCCGAATTCATGACAGTGGCACCTAAAATTTGGGCAAAGTCACGGCAGATTTTGTTTGCCACCTTAATTTCCTCCTTAGCTTGTAACTTATGGTCAAAAAAGAATAAATTGTTTTTTATACATCTTATGTTGAGTGGTGGTAAAAGGTGAATTATAAAAAAGTAAGCCGCCGATGAAGAATCGACAG
>Ga0366783_1070_pt1 | contig 13918 bp, 12 predicted proteins | sample TotcelN113001L10_FD_207059 | JGI IMG/M metagenome (GOLD analysis project Ga0366783, IMG submission 207059) | Enriched cells from coal bed in the Powder River Basin, Montana, United States - Total cells N11 rep2 HSBNCT.N11.300.1.L10 ... | reverse complement strand
CCCGGATGACAATCTCCCCAGTTTGTCCGTCTGGTAATAAATTGCCCGCTGCATCCATCACCGCTACACGACAGCCTTGTTCCCTCCCCACCGAACCAGGTTTTCTACTCTCTGGCGGAAAAGGATTAATTGCGATCTGATGAGCAGCCTCTGTCATTCCATATGCCTCAATTACCGGAACATGAAAGGCTTCCTCAAGCTGCCGGGCCACGGAAGAGGACAAAGCGGCGGAGGACGACCTAATGAACCGTAGTGAAGTAGGGTTTGACTTTTTAGCCCTTTCACCCAGCACCGCAAGTATGGATTGATGCATGGTAGGTACTCCGGTATACCAGGTTGGCTTATATTCTTTCAGCAGGGTCCAGAATTGTTCTGGGTCAAAGCCCTCTGGGCACAGAATACTTCCGCCAGAAGCCAGCGTTGACAGTGCTCCTCCTATAAGTCCATGCACGTGAAATAACGGCATAGGGTTTAGGCATAAATCCTTCCGCTGCAGTGACAGGGATGCAGCTATGTTTCTAGCTGATACGGCAATGTTGGAGTGTGCCAGTGGAACAATCTTGGGTCTCCCAGTGGTACCCGAGGTATGCAGCACAAGAGCAACGTCTTGTTTGCTGGCATTAACGATTGTATGCGCGCCTACCCTTAATCCGTCTAACTCAAAGGTACCAGCCGGTGATGCCGGTTTGGTAGTTAAAGTAATTATCTCAACTCCCAACTGCTTAGCAGCCTCGAATGCCTGTGTACGCAGTCCGTCAGCAATAATAACGATACGTGCGCCAAGATCAGATAAGTAGAACTTGAATTCTTCCACTGAATACGAGGGATTGAACGGAGCGCAAACTGCAGCTTCCGAAACGGCGAGAAATGCCGTAATTGCTTCCGGACTATTAGGGAGAACCATCCCAACCCGATCATGTCTTTTTATTCCCGAACCTGCTAATTGGGATGAGCTGTGAAGAACAGCGCCACTTAAGTCACGATAGGTCAAGGGAGTCCTTCCAGGGGCTAATAAGGCAACATGGTCCAAAGAACTCCCCACATCATTGCGTAAAAGCATTGTAAATAGAGACTGTTCCCTAGGGCTTTCCCCCTGTTGTTCACCTGCTGATTGCATGCTACCGTCTCCTCGTTAGTTATTTGTGATCCCTCAAGCAGAAAAGCCTGAAGCTTACGCCATTCCCCTCCACCGCTAGTGCAGCTTTATAATCTTTATCAAGTTCCAATTCAGTAATAGTGTACCGCTGCACGTTTTGCATTCTGTCTACTAAAGACCGCTTCATGGCAAACAACCCTGCGCCCGTTGCTTTTAGGTATGCCTCCTTACGAGTCCACAGGGAGAGAAAAACCTCTCCCTGCCGTGTAAGCGGGGTCCGTTCTAATACCAGAGCTTCTTCTTCATCAAAAAGAGCATACACGATACCTGCAGCTTCTGGTATATCTTTAATACATTCAATATCGATACCGACTTCTTTAGATTTTGCAATCGCGATAGCGATGAACCTACCACTGTGACTCATATTAAAGCGGATATCATTCTGATTTTGCCTAGACGACAGCAGTGGTTTGCCCAGACAACTTCGTTCAATTAAAATGCCGGCCGGGCTACAGTCTATATAAACACTTAACACGAGTCGAAGCGCGCAATGGGAGAGTAAATATAAATTCCGGTCTTTATCAAATTTAAATTTTGAGGCACAGTTCCGCTCCTCTTCAGAAAGATAATCCGGATTTACGAACTCCCCGGTAAGGCTAACGCTGTCATAGGGCAAATGCCATACATGAACAGTTCCCCGTTCCAGCTCTAGCAATGAGCTGCTGTCGGTTATATATTTTAGCTTTTGTAAACCGCTGGCTGAGTTACTATTTCTCTCCATCAATACGCGACTCCTTGACTCCGTTTATTGTGAATATTCAGTCTCTTATTGGCAAGCGAGGCCCATATTTAGGTTTTAATACTAGGCCTGCACCTTATATTCCTGTAAATATATCCAGTATCATTCGTATACTAAGTTGCTGCGCAAAAATAAGAGAGCTATTTCAGCTCTCTCGTGTATTATGCTATGCTGCCTCTTTTAAGTGTAGTAAGCGTATCCTCAATCGACTCTAACGAATCGAGCGCCTTGCCGGTACCCAGCGCAACACAAGACAAGGGGTCATCGGCCAGATATGTAGGAATGCCTGTTTCCTTGCTGATCAATTTATCCAGGCCCTGCAGCAGTGAACCGCCGCCTGTCATAACGATGCCCCGGTCAACAATATCTGCGGCCAGCTCAGGCGGCGTCTTCTCCAGAACTGACTTAACGCAGTCAACAATGAGTGATACAGGCTCTGACAGAGCTTCCCGGGTCTCGGCAGAGGTAAGGCGCAAGGTCTTAGGGAGCCCGGAGACAAGATCCCGTCCTCTGATTTCCATCGTATCATTGAGGCCCTGCTCATAAGCAGTGCCAATATTAACCTTAATCTCTTCGGCTGTTCTCTCGCCAATCATAATGTTGTATTCACGCTTAACATAACGAACAAGGGCTTCGTCAAACTTATCACCGCCAATGCGCAATGATTCGCTGACTACGATGCCGCCTAAGCTAAGCACAGCTACATCGGTGGTACCACCGCCGATGTCAACGACCATAGATCCGCAGGGTTCGGAGATAACCAGCCCGGCACCGAGGGCGGCCGCCAGCGGTTCTTCGATCAGATAGGTTTTCCTTGCTCCAGCCTGCATCGCAGCCTCTAGGACAGCCCTTTTTTCTACAGTCGTCACACCTGATGGAATGCAAACCATAATACGGGGCTTAAAGAAAAGACTCTTGCCTGCCACCTTTTGGATAAAGTGGCGAAGCATACTCTCTGTGGTATCATAGTCAGCAATTACGCCTTCACGCAGCGGCCGTATAGCGATAATATTACCGGGGGTACGCCCCAGCATCCGGCGGGCTTCTTCTCCAATTGCCAACACTCGTCCGGTATCCCGGTCAATCGCCACAACAGATGGCTCCCTCAGGACAATACCCTTTCCCTTTATATAGACCAGAACATTTGCTGTTCCCAAATCGACGCCGATATCCATTGACCCAAACATGTAAAAACTCCTTTCACCTGCTGCAGACTTGTCCGATAATGCCATAAGAAAAAACGGGATAAATCCCATTAAAAGTAAATCTTTTCACTATAAGCGCTACTTATATTCTACATGTTGGGCCAAATTCCTTCATTAATCTTCCTTATCTTTTGTTTCTTTGTATTTTTTCCGGGTCGCTTCGCCGCCGCGGATATGACGCTCAGATTTATTCTGCTCCAGTATATATTTGACTTTATTGGCCAGCCGTTTGTTGATGGTTGGCAGGCGCTCTATCATGTCTTTATGCACTGTGCTTTTACTGACGCCAAAAACTGTTGCCGCTTGTCTTACAGTATTTTTACTTTCCAGGATATGGTTGCCAATGTCCAATACCCGTTTGCGGATATAGTCTTTCATGTTCCTCCCCCTCACGCCCCCGTTTGCTACCATGTATATGCGGACAAAAAATAAAAAATGCGTGAGCTTTTCACGCATTTTTTATAATATAGCAGAGGGGTAGGTTACTTGTGACTTTTAGAACTTTTCGGCAGGATCTATATAACTCTCACCTTTCTTCACGGAAAGATGCAGATGAGGGTATGGCTCAGCTTGACTGGCACCAACTGTGCCGATTTTAGCTCCTGCCTTTACTTGGACCCCCCTCCGGACTTCGGCGGTAGCCAGTGATCCGTAATATACAGTATATTCACCACTAGCTATCACTACCGTAAGGCCAGACGTTTTGGTTTGTGAAATTTCTTTAACTTCACCCGGCCACATAGCAATAACCCGTTCTCCTTCAGCAGCCATAATATCGATGCCGTTGTGGAAACGCCAATCCTTGAAGATCGGATGTTCTTGCCATCCGTAGGCAATAAGAATTTCTCCTTTGAGCGGACGCTGGGGGATGTCTAACGAACTAGCCTCTGGCTTTGTGTCTGCTTCCGCACTTGGCTGAACAACTGCTTTAGGAGGAACTAATACAGCTTGAGAGGTAGACTGTGTGGATTGCTGCTTATATGGCTGTACCTGTGGCTGAGCTTGACTAATTTCCATAGCTGCTTTGATTTCCAGTGCTTTCGCTGGTGGCTGGCTATCCGGTTTAGCCACATAAGGTTGTCCCTGATTTAGGCCTATGACTACCGTCAATATCAGGGCAACAGCTACAAGTAAGAGAACTGCCGCACCGAATGCCGGCTTTGATACCTTACTTGTTTCCTGCAGCATTTGAGCGATTTTTTCATGCAAAAAAAGAATGGGCTTCTGTTTGCTTGGCATATTTTCACCTCGCAAATAGCTTACCCAATTTAGCGCCATTTAAGACCCGTGTATGTTGCGCAGGGCTGTACCTGTGTAATAGTAAGTCAAGATTTGGCGGAAATCTTTGCCGTCTTTGGCTGCGCCGTTGGCGCCGTATTGGCACAGGCCTACCCCGTGGCCGTAGCCGGTAGTCTTGACTGTTATTTTATCCTGTTTACTATCAAACGTAAAATTGGCGGAGCGCAGCTCCAATTTCTCTCTCAGTTCAATACCTGTATATGTTTTACTGCCTACACGAATCTTGCCGACTCTGCCTGATTCAGTCAGCTCAATCACTTGCGCTATACTGTTATTACCATTCTTGGCGGCCGCCATGATGCCGGCTTCTGTTCCGAGCTTGGTTTCTAATTCAGCCAGAGCGAATTCTTTAATGTCTGTGTAGCGGGGCGCGCCTTTATCCCAGGGACAGGCAACACTTTGAAGATATGCATAGTCAAAATTCCACACTTCGCGGGCGCTAGCCGTTCGCGCACCACTGGTTGAATGAAACACTGCATGAATCGGTTCGCCATTAAACGTAAGTATCATGCCGCGTGTCTCTTCCACCGCCTGGCCTATCTTTTTCCAGTACTTTTCGAAGGCAAACGGCCCCCAGCGCGCCTTTAAGTCAGCTTCGCTCAGCCAAGCCTGGCTTTTTTTATGGTCGCTGCTAACGTCCGCTCCCGGGACTCCCTCAAGCCCCGCTCCGCCAAACATAACCATATTCTTAACCGCATAGGTACGGGCGGCTGTCGCCTGAGCCTTCAGCGCCTCCATCTCAAACTCGGCCGGCATTTCGGCTGCCACAACCCCTTTTACATACTCCTCCAGCTGCATCTGGGCAATTATTCCTGATTGATGCATATACACTTTAATAGGGATATCTTCGCCTTTATGAAGCTTGTTCATCTTGCTCTGCCTCGATTCACCCGAGTCGAAACTCTTGATTACAAGCGCCGGCAGCATAATTACGGTGATAAATACTAAGACTATGCAAGCGGCTATCACTTTTTTCACACCTGTCCCTCCCCCACGCTAGCACTACATGATATGCGAGTGGGCAAGGTTGTATGTCAATCACAAAAAATGATAAAGTCTTATGTATATCACTTGCAGTCTGCGGTAATACTAGTCATGTAGTAAAATTTTCTCCTCTCCCATTGGCCGAAAGGCCGCTTTTTTTTTGCCCTAATTAAGAGAAGGCGACCTATACAGGCCGCCTTCTACTTGCTACTGTCAAAAATATATAATTGCTGTTAGCCTTCGCGGGTAATATCCGCGCCCAGAGCTTGAAACTTACCGACAAGATTATCATAGCCGCGGTCAATATGGTGGATGCAGCCGATTTCAGTGCGTCCCTTGGATACGAGTGCGGCCAGCACCAATGCGGCACCTGCGCGCAAGTCAGTTGCTTTGACTGGGCAGCCGGTTAAGTTCCTAACTCCTTCAACGACAGCGCAGCGACCGTCAATCTTGATATTCGCGCCCATGCGCTTGAGCTCATCTACATGCATAAACCGATTTTCGAAAACCGTTTCAGTAACAACACTGGTACCCTCAGCCATACACATCAATGCCATAAATTGAGCCTGCATGTCGGTAGGGAAACCGGGATACGGCAGTGTCTTGATATCTACAGCCTTGAGGCGCTCATAGCCCCTTATCGTGACGCCGTCAGTATCTTCATCCAAGAGCACGCCGGCCTCTTTGAGTTTGGCTATGACCGGTTTTAAGTGTTCGGTAATCACATTGTCAATACGCACTACGCCGCCGCTCATAGCAGCCGCTACCATATACGTCCCGGCCTCAATCCGATCCGGTATTACCGCATGGGTAGTGCCTTTGAGTTCTTCCACGCCTTCCACCTTGATGACACTGGTACCGGCACCGCGTATACGTGCACCCATGGCGTTAAGGTAGTTGGCAAGATCAACAATCTCCGGTTCCTGAGCCGCATTTTCCAGGACAGTCTGTCCTTTGGCCAGGCTGGCTGCCATCAGTATATTCTCCGTGGCTCCTACGCTCGGGAAATCCAGATATATTCTGGCTCCAGTCAAACGCCCCGGAACTTTTGCTTCAATAAAACCGTGACCCAAAACAATTTCTGCTCCCAGTGCTTCAAAACCTTTTAAATGAAGATCAATAGGCCGGGTACCGATAGCACATCCGCCTGGAAGTGAAATTTTAGCCTGTCCCCAGCGTGCCAACAGCGGTCCCATCACTAAAAAAGAAGCGCGCATTTTACGCACCAGCTCATAAGGGGCCTCACAAGTCTGCAGATTGGTGCTGTCAATATAGAGTTCGCCAGGAGTATCAAATTTAACCGGAACGCCCAGACTGCCAAGCACTTCTGATATTGTACGGACATCGTCCAGATCCGGAATATCCTGCAGCGTGCTTGGGCTGGTGCCCAGCAGCGCGGCAGCAATTATCGGCAATACCGCGTTTTTAGCTCCGGTAATTTTGACGGTACCGGTTAGCCTGCATCCTCCATTGATAATGAGCTTTTCCACAAAGGTTCCTCCCACATAACTGTTAGTGCAGTGTCAACTCTGAAATTGTAAGACTGTACTCTAGTACTCTCTGGTAATAACCGGTGAACCAACCATGACATATGTCCGGTTATCATATTGACTGTAGCGGATCGCTACATTTATGTTAACTCGGTCCTGCCCTACCATCAGCGTTTCGCTGATTAACGGTGTAAATCCGGTATAACTCGCTAGATTCGGATAGCTTAAACTGCTGATAACTACAGCATCTACGGCCTTAAAGGCACTATTTAACTTAGAGACCTTTTCTTCCTCCTCTAGTTTACCATCAAGCCAGCCAACGAGGCAAGTGTTAACTCGTGCCGATCCCCCGTTATCATGAATGAGTTTTGTTATGCTGGACTGTAGCCCTGCGCCTCCTTCAGGCTTAACTTTGTCGATATTGATAATCATATAGACTTCATGCCCTTTCTTTTCCCAGTAAGGGTAAAGCACTTGCACCATAGCCACCACATTTAATTGTTCACTGCGGGCCTCGGCCTTGACCTGCCGGTGATTAGCACTGCGATTATAGGACATTTCATACTGGTCGTCCTTAAAGCCCATTTTTCCCATAGCCTGGCGAATAATAAGCGCCATTTCGTCATCATTCAGTTCATGCAAGGGAAGTTTGGACCAACCGTGTACCGTGAGTTCCTGCACCGTAGCTCCGGTAGCTTCCATGGCATAAATCAGCGGATCTTCAACGGTCGCCAGCGCAGGCAAATACGGCCTAAGACTCAATAAAAAACAGGTTAGAAGGATAAGTGCGCCTATTTGAGCCCAACTGCGGTATCGCTTCATTTTCTCCCACCCTTTATTCATACCATATTGTCATTATTGCCAGTATTAGGTGGGAGTTATTCACGGAAATTATCGCTAGCAGAATTGATGGATAACCTTCAAAATAGGCAATTTTAAAAACTGCCTGTGAAAAAATCTATCAAGGAACGTGTCATAAGAACCGTCCCTGCGACAGGTTTGCGACATAAGCGTAGGTTAAGCGCCAGCGTCGGAGCGTTGCGGGGGCGCTTGCTTCACTAGACTTGTCCGGAAGCTGTTCAAACTGTAAACAAGGAGGAGATCGCCGCGCTTGCGCTCGCGATGACACAAGACTTATACTTTCTATCAAAACAAAAAATGCGACAGTGGATAACCATCCTCACTGTCGCAGCTATTTTTACTTCTCGCGGTTATAGTCGTCTTCAAAACGAACGATATCATCTTCTTCCAGGTAATCGCCATTTTGGACTTCAATGATTTCCAGTACAATTCTGCCGGGATTTTCAAGACGGTGTTTGGTGGTTTGTGGAATGAATACACTCTCATTTGTATGCACCATTACAGTTTTGTCACCGATGGTCACCTTGGCGCTGCCGCCGATAACCACCCAATGCTCGCTGCGGTGATAGTGCATCTGCAGGCTGAGTCGCTGTCCGGGATTGACGGCAATTTTCTTCATCTTATAACTAGGGCCTTCGCCCAGGACGGTATAGCTGCCCCATGGCCGCTGCACGCAGGTGTGGACGTCGGCTTCACGGCGCCCCTGTTCTTTTAGTATGCCAACAATATCTTTGACTTTCTGGGTTTCGCCCTTTTTAGCAACCAAGATAACATCACCAGTCTCGACGACAATAATATCGTCCAGGCCAATCCCGGCAATCAGACGGCTGTCACTCTTTAACAGCGAGTTATGGCAGTCAAGGGCCAGACAGTCGCCTTCAAGCGCATTGCCTTGCTTATCTTTTGACATGACATCGAAGAGGGCATCCCAGGAACCAATGTCGTTCCAGTAGGTTTTAAGCGGCACAACTGCTCCCTTGTCAGACTTCTCAGCTACCGCGTAGTCAATGGAGATATTGGGCATGCGCTCGAAATTCTGACGCAAATCATCATAGTGCTGCTCTATCTGTGTGGCAATTTCGGGTTGGTGCCTGGCTAATTCACTCGCTAGTGTGTGAATTGTAAAGGCGAACATACCGGAGTTCCAATAGTAGTTGCCTGCGGCAATGTAGCTCTGGGCTGTGGCTTGATCCGGTTTTTCCCGGAAAGATGCTGCTACATAGCCTCCAGGTATCGCATCTCCCGCCTGTATATAGCCGTACCCGGTCTCCGGGGCGGTCGGCATAATACCGAAGGTAACAATTTTACCTTGTCCGGCAATGCCGGCAGCTTGCTTTACCGCTGCTGCAAACTCATCAGCAGGCGAGATCATATGATCAGAAGGAGCGATGAACATGACTTCATCCTTGCTGACGCACAATACATCCAGGCAGTAGCGCAACGCCAGTGCGATGGCGGGTGCTGTATTACGCGGCGCCGGTTCAAACACGGTATGGACTTCGCTGAGCTTGCTTTGCTGCAGCTCAGCCCGTATGTTGTTAGCGTATTCCTGACCGGATACGATAATAATATCTGATGGTTTGACAATGGTAAGAAACCTGGCTACCGTTTGTATTAAGAGCGAACTTTCGCCGCCAATCTTCAGAAACTGCTTAGGATGCTGCCGGCGGGATAACGGGAATAAGCGAGTACCGCCGCCGCCCGCAAGAATAATAATTTTCAAAATCATCTCTCCCTCAAAGGTATTCTTTCTATAATAATATGTCATTGTAGGAAAAAAAGCAAAACCAGGCTTCGCAATCAAAGCCTGGTTTAATATATTTTTTTATTCGCCGTATCTGCCACCCTGTTCTCCGACACGAAGGCGTACGATCGCGCGGCGAAGCGCCAGTTCTGCCCGGCTTATGTCAAATTCAGCCGATTTGCTCTTTATCCGCTCTTCGGCACGCAATTTAGCTGCCTGCGCTCGTTTCAGATCAATTTGCTCGGGCAGTTCCGAACAGGCTGCCAATATGGTAATTTTATCAGGCTGTACCTCAATGAAGCCGCCGCAGACCGAAACCTGAAATTCATCGTTTTCCCGCATTACGCGGACAGGCCAGATATCCAGCCCGGCAATGAGCGGCGCATGTCCGGGCAGAATGCCCAGATCGCCGTCAGTGGCTCTTGCGATTACCATCGTCACGTCTTCGGACAGGGCGATCTTTTCAGGGGTAACGATGTCCAATCTAATTGTCTTGGCCACGGTTTACTCCCCCTTCATTTTACGCGCCTTTTCCACCGCTTCGTCGATATTGCCTACCATGTAGAATGCTGCTTCCGGCAGGTCGTCATGCTTGCCGTCGAGGATTTCTCTAAAGCTGCGGATGGTTTCTTTCAACGGTACATATTTGCCGGGAGTGCCCGTAAACTGCTCAGCTACGAAGAACGGCTGGCTGAGGAAACGCTGGATTTTACGAGCCCGCGTAACCGTCATCTTGTCATCATCAGAAAGTTCTTCCATGCCCAGGATAGCAATGATATCCTGGAGCTCTTTATAACGCTGCAGCACTTCCTGCACGCCACGGGCCACTTCATAGTGCTCCTGACCAATAATATTCGGATCAACAATACGGGAAGTTGAATCCAGCGGGTCAACGGCCGGATAAATACCTAATTCGGAGATCTGACGGGACAGAACGGTGGTAGCGTCAAGATGCGCGAAAGTTGCTGCCGGTGCCGGGTCAGTCAGGTCATCCGCCGGTACATAAACTGCCTGTACGGAAGTTACAGAACCTTTTTTGGTGGAGGTGATACGTTCTTGCAATGCGCCAACGTCAGTACCCAGGGTTGGCTGGTATCCTACTGCGGAAGGCATGCGGCCCAGCAGCGCGGAAACCTCAGATCCTGCCTGGATAAACCGGAATATATTGTCGATGAACAGAAGAACGTCTTGTCCATGTTCATCACGGAAATACTCAGCCATGGTCAAACCGGTCAAACCAACGCGCATACGCGCTCCTGGCGGTTCATTCATTTGTCCGAATACCAGCGCTGTCTTATCGATAACACCAGACTCTTTCATTTCTACCCACAAGTCATTTCCCTCACGAGTACGCTCGCCAACACCGGCGAATACGGAAAAACCGCCATGTTCGGTAGCGATGTTACGGATCAGTTCCTGAATAAGAACTGTCTTGCCAACACCGGCCCCACCAAACAAACCAATCTTGCCGCCGCGGGAATAAGGAGCAATCAGATCAACAACCTTGATACCTGTTTCGAGGATCTCCGCTTGAGTTGCCTGATCTTCGAAAGCAGGAGCCGGGCGGTGAATCGGCCAGCAGGCTTCTTCAACAACCGGTTCAGGATTATTATCAATGGCCTCACCCAATACATTAAATACCCGGCCCAGCGTGCCTTTGCCTACAGGAATCCTAATGGGCGCGCCGGTATCAACAGCTTCCATGCCGCGAGTTAAACCGTCAGTAGAAGACATGGCAACCGCGCGAATAGTGTTATCGCCCAGATGCTGCATAACCTCAGCCGTAAGTGCCACTTTGGTGTCACCGGCTTGACCCTGGATTTTTATCGCGTTATAAATAGCAGGAAGATGCTCCGGGGGGAATTCTACGTCTACGACAGGACCGATAACCTGTATAACTCTTCCAATAATGTTGCTCATAAGTTAATGGTTCCCCTCCTTACTTCAAGGCTTCTGCCCCGCCGACGATCTCAGAGATCTCGCGGGTAATATTAGCCTGACGTACTTTGTTGTAGTTCAGTGTCAGCTTGGAAATCAGTTCCTGCGCATTGTCAGTTGCCGATGCCATGGCAGCCATGCGGGCGCCTAACTCGCTGGCAGCGGCCTGGAGCAGTCCGCCGTAAATAACGGTTTCCAGGTACTTCGGCAATAACAAATTCAGCACTTCCGCTGACGATGGTTCATAGATGTATTCTTGCCCGCCTTGCTGATTGTCCTCTAAGCCAGAGGTTTCAAGCGGCAGCAGTTTAATGGTAGTGGGCTTTGTATTTACCGGTGAAATAAAGCGTGTATATACCAGATAAATCTCGTCATATTGCTCAGCCTCGAAATCTGCCGCTATGTCACGGGAAATTTGCATCGCGTGCTCATAAGTAGGTTTCTCGGAAAAGCCGCTGTATTCCCGGTCAATTTGGTAGCCGCGCCGCCGGAAATAATCCCGTGGTTTACGGCCAACAGTAACCAAACTCACGTCCTGACGTCCGTTGACCTGAGGCAATGCCTCGCGGACCAGGTTGGAGGTATAGGCCCCGGCCAGCCCTTTGTCAGCGCCGATAATTACGTATCCGACACGCCGCTTGGGGCGAACGCTGAGAAGCGCGTGTCCGGCTTCTCCGGAGCTAGCAGCGACGTTGGTTAAAAGCTCCAGCATCTTGTCGGTGTAAGGGCGGCTGGCAGAAGCCCGTTCCTGCGCCCGGCGGAGCCTGGCGGCTGCTACCATCTTCATGGCCTTGGTAATCTGCTGGATATTTTTTACGCTTTTAATGCGGCGGCGTATCTCGCGTGTACTAGACATTTATTGTCACCTCGCCGCACTTGTTTTTGCGGCTTCAAAGCCCGCGAACGTATCTTTAAATTCTGTAAGCGCTTTTTTGAGAGCAGCTTCGGTATCAGCATCTATCGTCTTCTTTTCACGAATGGTTTTGCCGATTTCAGCATAATTCGCTTTCACGAAACGCAGGAATTCATGTTCGAAGCGGCTGACCTGATCGCCTGGGACATCATCGACGAAACCGTTGACACCCGCGTAGATGACCATGATCTGTTCTTCAACAGGATATGGCGAGTACTGCGGCTGCTTCAAAATTTCGGTCATGCGCCGTCCGCGTTCAATCAAAGCTTTCGTTACTTTATCAAGATCAGAACCGAACTGAGCGAATGCAGCCATTTCGCGGAACTGTGCCAAGTCAAGACGCAATCGCCCTGCTACCTGCTTCATGGCTTTAATCTGAGCTGATCCGCCTACACGGGATACCGAAATACCGGCATTAATCGCTGGGCGGATACCAGCATAGAAAAGTTCGCTCTCCAGGAAAATCTGACCGTCAGTGATGGAGATAACATTAGTCGGAATGTATGCCGAAACGTCGCCGGCCAGCGTTTCGATGATCGGCAGCGCAGTAATGGAACCGGCGCCTAATTCATCAGACAATTTGGCAGCTCGCTCGAGGAGGCGGGAGTGTAAATAGAACACGTCGCCAGGATATGCTTCGCGTCCGGGAGGACGCCGGAGCAGCAGTGACATGGCACGGTAAGCGGTAGCGTGTTTGGACAGATCGTCATACACGCATAGTACAGCGCCGCCTTTGTACATGAAGTACTCGCCCATGCTGACGCCGGCATAAGGCGCCAGGTATTGGAGCGGTGCGCTGTCAGACGCCGAAGCGACGACAACAATAGTGTATTCCATAGCGCCTGCATCTTCCAGCGTGCGTACAACACGGGCGACGGTAGAAGCTTTTTGGCCGATAGCTACATAAATGCAGATAACGCCCTGACCCTTTTGGTTTAGGATAGTATCGACCGCGATAGCCGTTTTGCCAGTGCCGCGATCGCCGATAATCAGTTCGCGTTGTCCGCGGCCAATGGGAATCATAGCATCAATGGACTTAATACCGGTTTGCATCGGTTCTTTAACCGATTGACGGTCAGCGATGCCAGGGGCACGGTATTCTACAGGGCGAAATTCAGTGGTGTTAATTGGGCCTTTGCCGTCAATCGGCTGGCCGATGGCGTTAACAACACGGCCAATCATGGCCTCGCCTACCGGAACCTGCATGATGCGGCCGGTGCGGCGCACGCTGTCGCCTTCTTTAATCAGGCTTTCGCCGCCGAGAAGAACGGCGCCGACATTGTCTTCCTCAAGGTTAAGAACCATACCGTAAACTTCATGCGGGAATTCCAGCAACTCGCCGGCCATAGCCTTTTCCAGGCCATGAATACGGGCAATGCCGTCGCCCACTTCAATAACAGTACCGACATCTTCCACTTGGAGGTCGACCTGATAGCGCTCTATCTGTTGTTTAATAATAGCCGTTATTTCTTCAGGCCTCATTTTCATTTAAGTCAGTCACCCCAATCTATTTTAAAGCTATCCCTTTAACAACGCAGTTTTCAGCGCCTGCATCTGGCCGGTAACGCTGCCGTCAATCAGCTTGCCGC
>Ga0366783_1069_pt1 | contig 13959 bp, 9 predicted proteins | sample TotcelN113001L10_FD_207059 | JGI IMG/M metagenome (GOLD analysis project Ga0366783, IMG submission 207059) | Enriched cells from coal bed in the Powder River Basin, Montana, United States - Total cells N11 rep2 HSBNCT.N11.300.1.L10 ... | reverse complement strand
CCACCGTTGCCGACCTGTTCTTCCTGAATCTGTCCCAGAGACCGCCGGAGCATATCCTTTACTGCAGACTGGTTCGCGGTCAATGCCTTGTTTCGCCGTCCTCTGGGCAGCAAGCTCCAACCCGTCCTCAACCCGCCCGTCAAGCCATCGGTCAAATTCTTTGGTCTCCAGAAGCAAACGGCCCGTTTGCAAGGCTCGTTTGGAAATGCCGCTGTCAATCAGCTTCTCCTTGAGTATCCGCTCGATCTTATTAGAAAGCTTGTCCGAAGGAATTTTACCAAGGATATTTTTAAGCAAGGAGTTCAGGCTCACATTAAGGTAGGATGCTCCTCCCCCATTATCAACCTGACGGATCAGCCAGGGGGTAAGCTGAAAGCCTTCTATCTTCTTGCGAATAAGGGCTTCTCCCAGTAGTTCATCCTGAACCATTTTGCTGACTCCCATAATCAGCTTATCCCGATTGCGTGGGATTAGGGCTGTATGATAAGGCCAGCCCAAAGGCTTGCGAAATAAGGCCGTCACGGCAAACCAATCCGCCAAACCTCCCACCAGAGAAGCCTCACTGACAAAAAAGAAAAAGTAAATTCCTTGATGATTGGGCCAGAGGTGCCTTAGCCAGGCAGCTGCGATAAAGATTAAAAAGACACTTCCCAGTACAATATTCGCTTTACGTCGGTAATTCACAGCTATCCCCCTCTACACAAGCCAGTTGACGAGATAGATCAGCATACCGGCCAATCCGCCCACTACCGAACCATTGATGCGGATCATCTGCAAATCTTCTCCTGTTTTGGATTCGATAAGCTCAACGAGCATATCATCCGAATACTTTTCCAGCCCCTCCCGGACCATCCTGCCAATCCGCTCATGCTGACTTTCGACCATTGTGATCAGGGCACTCTGGATATGTGCATTGAGTTTAAGACCCTCTTCCGGATTCGCCTTCAGCTTGGCTACCCAGGCTTCGAGCTGCGCAAGGAGAAAACGGCTTAATTTAGCCGCTCCATCCGACTGCGCAAAATCTTGATTAAACACCTGCTTTTGAATATGCTCCAGCCCCTGCTGAAAATACTGCTTTATAAGCCCGGTCAGGTAAGCGGCATGGCTAAGCAAAAGTTCACCTGCTTTTTTCTTAAGCCAGGCAGGAAGCTCCTTGCTTACTGAGCCAAGTATATACTCCTCAAGCTGATTCTGAAGTTTATGAGCCAATTCATTGGGTTCAGGCAAAAACATCACCAGAAATTTTCGTGAGGGGTTTTCATTCACATAACGCGTGATCGAGTTTTCCAGCCAATGGACCAGCCAGAGGTGGGCCTCGGATCCCCGCACCCACTCGCAAACATTTTGCAGCATGGTCTCAAGCGCTTTTTTACCTTCGTTACTATCCAGCACGGATGCTAATACCTGTTCGAGAAAGGGAGCAACATTTTCCCGGTAAACCCGCTCCTCCTCCAAAGCCCCTTGCCACTTAGACTTAGCTTCTAACCCTTTAATCTCCAGGGCAAAACCGGGAAGCACTTGCTGAAGCAATTGATTCATGGGAAATTCGAGAGCCTGACGGCCTTGGGCCTCCCAAAGCTGGATCAAGGGAGCCGAAAAATCGTAGGCCTTAAGTTTGCCTTTAAGAGCCTCTTGTGATAGAAGCTCATTTTGTACCATATCCGAAAGGGCACTGTAAATCCGCTCTCTATTGCGGGGGATGATCTCTGTTCGGAAAATCCTTCCGGGACGGATTCCCAGAGGACGGCGAAACAAGGCATTGACCGCGAACCAGTCTGCAAGACCTCCCACCAAAGCTGCAGAACAGCCACTGGTCAGCAGACCACCCCAGAAAGCTCCCTGAAAAGGAAAAGCACTGATTAAACCCACAGCGGAGATCCCCAACGCCCAATTGGCTTTGCGATAAGTTTCTTTTCTCATCTGAATACCACTGCTCATTTTCTCACCATCATATCCAAAATTTAAAATAAGACTACTATATAAGACTACTATATGAAGAGCGTACTAAGGATACTTTAAAACCTTACAGCGTTTTTAGTATACCACTTGTTTCTGACTAACTGTAGATTTAAGCTTTGTGCTATTGCTTATTTTTATCCCTAACATAAAAAGACCTTCTCAAAAATTGAGAAAGCCCGAAATCATGTTCATTTCCCATTCCTATGTTCTTGCCCTATTCAGCCTTTTAACTTCTCCCAGCCATAGACATAGTGCAGCTGCATAAACATAGCCGCAGGATTATTTTTCCCTTTAACCTGCCTTAGGGCCCCTTCGTAGACTGTCCCTAGCGGGATATGCCGCTCAACCTGCTTATGGATTTGCGCCCGTACCTCCTGACAACGGTCTGCTGCCATTCCCTGAGGTTGGCCATGGGCAGGAAAGTAGCATCGGGGATTTAATTCCTCTAAGCAGTCCAGACTTTTCATATAGCTTGGCATACCGCTGACCAGCTGTCCATCCTCCACCCAAATTCCCGGATAAGGGATCTGAGTAGGCAGCAGCATATCGCCTGAAAACAGCAGCTGGCGTTCCGGCTCATAAAAGGAAAGGTGGCCTACAGTATGTCCCGGGGTATGAATGGCCTTAAGCTGGATATTGCCTGCCGTTATTAAAGTATCCGGTTCAATCACCTGGACTTCATCGGGAAGTGACGCCAAAGCTCTGAGCCGGTCATAGACCTTAAGCATGATTGTCATTTCAGCCGGAGGCACTCCCCATTCCACCTCAGCCCAGCGACGAAATAGGTCAAAGGTCTCTCCACGGTAAAAACCGGACCATTCTTCATAATCCCGAGTACCTGTAATGATCCGCGCTCCGGCTTTCCACAGACTCTCCGTCCCGCCAATATGATCCACATGCCAATGGGTCCCAAGCACCTGCTCCAGCTGCTTAATGCCCAACTGCTTTAAGCCCTCCTGAATTTCCTGAAAAACTGCCGGTGTGTTAGTACCTGCATCGATCAGGGTGGGGACCTCCCCGCGAAAAACGTATAGATTGACGCTTTCCTCACTGATCGGGACGGCAACTTTAAGCAGGAATATTTCCGGTGCGATTTCTTTTAATTCCAATTCCATCTCATCTTCACCCCTCAATCTAATCCTTCTAATCTTGGAAAATCCTAATGTAGACTCTTTTCGATCTGTTTTACTTTAGTTAGATACGGTTCATTTGTATCTCCCAGACACATAGAGTACAATAAATAAAAGATTTAACCCTTAGCTAAGGAGGCTTAATCATGCAACAAATTTTAATTAGCACCCCTCAGGCTGAAGCTGTTCCTGCCGCCGGCACCTCGTTTCGAGTGGTCTGCTCCCTTTGCCATAGGACGGTGAGCTTTGCCGGTCAAGATGGTGAGGTTTTCCACGTCGTCTGTGATCAGTGTGCAGGGGTTCAATAAGCTGGATCAATACAAACTCAACTCATAGGACAAACTGATTTTGAAGAGGAGACGGCCATGCATCACATGGCCGTCTCTTTCCTTTACTCGTTATAACGCCTGCACTAAAATTTCTGCTACATCCAGGGCTTTCACTTGAACCGCCCCTTCCTGAGCGTTGATTCCATCATTGATCATCGTCAGGCAGAAAGGACAAGCGCTTCCTACCAGCTCTGCACCCGTAGTGAGTGCTTCTTTCGTCCGCAGCTCATTGATTCTCTGTCCGCCATGCTCCTCAAGCCACATCCGTCCTCCGCCGGCGCCACAGCAGAAGCTTTTCCCGCCGTGCCTGGGCATTTCTATGATGGTTAGGCCGGCCAGGCGCAAAAGCTCACGGGGCTCCCGGTAAATCTGATTATAGCGGCCGAGATAACAGGAATCGTGATAGGTGACTTTGAGTGGAGCCCTACTGCTTTTCTTGTCTTCATATTTCCCCAGGGTCAAGCGCCCATCTTGGAGGAGCTCCCTAAAATAGGTAGTATGATGAACCACTTCAAAGTCTCCGCCCAACTGGGGATATTCATGTTTTAAAAGGTTAAAACAATGGGGACATTGGGTTAGAATCTTTTTCACACCGTAGCTTTTCATCACTTCAATATTTTCCCCAGCCAAGGTTTGGAAGAGGAACTCATTGCCCAGCTTGCGTGCTGAGTCACCGCAGCATTTCTCCTCGTTGCCGAGAATGGCAAAATTCACATTAGCTTGTCGCAAAAGCCGGACAACAGCCGCCGCCACCTTCTGATTGCGGGCATCGAAGGCTCCCGAGCAGCCCGGCCAGTAGAGAATCTCGGCCTCCGGGTTCTCTTCCATCGTGGGAACCTCCAAACCGCTCAGGAATTCCGCCCGTTTACTCCAGCCTATTCCCCAAGGGTTGCCGTTATTTTCCATGTTTCTAAAGGCCAGCTGTGCTTCCGCCGGGAAACGGGCTTCGGTGAGCACAAGATTTCGGCGCAGATCGATGGTCTTATCCACATGTTCAACAAAGACCGGGCATTGCTCTTCACAGGACCGACAGGTTGTACATGCCCATAGATCCTCTTCAGGTATTACTTCTCCAATCAAGGCTCGGCCTGGCGCAATAAGCAGTTCTTCCTCTTCGTCCTTTACATTGCTAGCTGCATTGCCGATCATTTCTTTAGTACTTGCTGCTTCTGCAGCTCCAGGGCTATTGGCATTCTTTTTGGCAAACTTCCGAGCTTCTGCCAACGCTTTGCCTTCTTCCTCCATGCGTACCCGGAGATCCTGGATGATCTGCTTCGGATTCAGGTGCTTGCCGCTGACATAGGCAGGACAGTTATCCTGACAACGCCCGCATCTCAGACAGGCATCTGAATTAAACAAGGTCTTCCAGGAGAGCTCCTTGAATTCACTGATTCCATAGTTCTCCACGGATTCATCCTCAAAATCAATTAACGCCGGAACTCCCACAGCACCGCGCTTGCGGAAGAATTGATTCAGTGGACCTAAGATAACATGGAAAAGCTTCGAATAGGGGAAGTATGCCATAAAGAGAAACGCCAAAGCCAGGTGGATCCACCAGAGAAGTTTATGCAGGGATAATAATTCTCCTTCATTGAAGAGAGTCTGCAGGGGAGTAATCAGCCAGTATCCGACAAATCCCCAGATTGCCCATGGGTCCGGCTCAGCAGCCATGCGGGCTCCCTGAATCAGAAAGCCTGTGACCAAAATGGCGAAGATCAGTCCTAAGGTGATGGCGTCATCCGGCTTGTTATCCAGCCGGTCCGGGCGAAGGATGTAGCGCCGGACAAAGGCCATCAGTATACCTAGGATAGCGGCCAGACCAAAAAAGTTGGCGGTAAATTTAATAAAGAGATAAAGATTGCCCTGAAAAAGGGGCAGACCCAGGTCGGCATGCAAGGTGATTACGGCAGTGGCAAACACTAGAAAGAGAAACCCCAAAACGATGCTCAGGTGCATGATGCCCGGATATCCCTCTTTGAGAATGCGTTTATGGCCTAGACCATAAACCAGGATATCCTTAATCCCTGCCCAAACCTCCTGCCAGCGGTTCTCAGGCTGACCCATTTTCCAAAGTCGGAGTCGCCGATATACCCCATAACCTAAAACCATGAGTGTTATTGCAAAGAATAAGTAGAGCCATACATGTCCGTCAATATTCCAATAGACTTGCCGTGTTGCGGGCATAAAAGCAAACCTCCTTTAGTCACGGTCTTAATATGCCAGCCGTAAACTTTGCCAAGCATACCAATGGAAATTTTAACGGTTGCTTCTGCGCCAAATATTGAGCTTCTGAGCTTCCTTGATCAGTTCTTCCCGGAAGTCAGGATGGGCCAGATTGATCAACTTTTCGGCGCGCTGCCAGGTGGTCTGCCCTTTTAAATTGGCTATGCCGTATTCAGTCACAACGAATTGAACCATGGGCCGGGTATCTGTGACCACAGCACCCTCGGTCAAAAGCGGCCGGATACGTGAATGCTTTTCCCCATTCCCATCCGTATAGGTTGATTCCATGCAGATGAAGCTGCGTCCGCCTTTTGAGTTGTAAGCTGCATCCACAAAATCAAGCTGCCCGCCTGCTCCGCTGATCATGCGCGGTCCGATGGTTTCGGAGCAGACCTGCCCGGAAAGATCAATCTCCAGAGCATTATTAATAGAAACTAAATTATCATTCATGCTGGCAATCGTACGGTCATTGGTATAATCCACCGGATAGCCCGCGACTTGGGGGTTATTATCGATAAAATCATAGAGCTTCTGGGTTCCCCCGGCGAAAGTGTAGACCATTCGTCCGCGGTCGATTTGTTTTTTACGGCCGGAGATTCGCCCTGCTTCAAACATATCCACATAGCTGTCAACGAGCATCTCCGTGTGCACGCCGAGATCTTTGAGATCTGAGTCGGCAATCAGTGATCCCAGGACATTAGGCATCGCTCCAATACCCAGCTGAATACAATCCCCATCTTTCAATTCTTCCAGGACATATTGGGCGATCTGCTTATCCACTTCAGCGGGCTCGATGGGTGGAATTTGCGGCATCCCGGTATGCCCGCCCTCCACCACGTAATCGATCTCTGAGATATGAAGGTAGTTACCATATCCCCCATGGGCAATCGGCATATCCTCATTGACTTCGACGATAATCACTTTTGCCTTATCTGCTGCCGCCCGATAATGGGAAATCGTCGGGCCAAGGTTGAAATTGCCGTGCTTATCCATGGGGCTGACCTGAACCATCAGTACGTCAACCCGATGTAAATTCTCCAAAATATAACGCGGAACCTCAGAGTATCTCAGTGGTACATAAAAAGCCCGGCCCATTTCATAATACTTACGGTCAATAGCACTAAAATGGACACAATCCCAAGTAAAATGCTCTCCCCTGAGGTCTGCTTTAATGACTGCATGAGGGCGCATGGATACTCCCGCTAAAAGCTGAATATCGTGGAGTTCCGGCGTTCGTTTAGCCAAAGCCATATCCAGAATCGGCAGGGTATTGGCTGCATAGGAGTAAATAATCCAGTCTCCGCTCTTAACGACACTGATTGCTTGATCCGGAGTCGCCAACTTCTTTTGGTATTCTTCTACCCAAAGAGACATGCTTTTCTTCCTCCTTGTTTTTATTTACAGCTCCCCTATTCTTTCTTTATATCTATATCCTTGAGTCAATGATCCTTATTGTCTTTTTCAGCGAATAGGGTATTTCCCTTTTTCAATGACCATGACTGCGATTTCCTGACGCAGACCGATCATGTCAACATTAGGACGGCGGACAAGCTTGCGCAGTCCAGCCAGAACTGTGCTCAGGGAATCACCTTTTTCGGCAGCGCAAAGAACTTCCTTCCCATGCTGCTCCAGAATATTCATCGCGCCATAAGCTCCCAATGTAGCTGCCTTGGCTGTGAAAGCTTTATGCTCTTCTGCTACATCCATGTCCTGAACCTTGATTGCCCGAAGAATGCCGCTTTCCATGGCATAAATCTGAAGGACCATTTCAGCAAGACCCATCAGAATGTATTGGTTATCTTTAAGCTCGTTGCCCAGGTTCTGAGCTGCAACCCCTGCAGCCAGCAAGAAGAGCTTCTTGGCTTTCTGAGTCAATTGCATCAACCCGGCCAGCCCTTCTTCATCTGAGCTCAAGCCACCGGAAAGCAGGTCCTTGCTGACAGCCTTGGCTGCTGCGAGAAGAGGCAGGTCACCTGTCATAGCCCGCTTAAGCAGGGTACCGGGGACGAGCAGGCGGTTGATTTCATTGGTTCCTTCAAAGAGACGGTTAATCCGGGAATCACGATACATCCGCTCAATCGGGTACTCCATGATAAATCCGTACCCACCATGGATTTGCACCCCTTCATCCACGGCAAGATCGAGAACCTCGGAAGCCAGCACCTTATTCAGGGAACATTCGATGGCATATTCCTCAAGCGCCTTACCTGCTTCTTTGCGACAATCGCCGGTCAGATCAAGTCCATGAAAACCTTCTTCCATCAGCTTTGCCGTACGGTAGACCACACTCTCTGCCAAATAAGATTGAGTTGCGACTTCCGCTATTTTGGCTTGGATTGCACCAAAGGAGCTTAACGGGGCTCCGAATTGTTTCCGTTCTCCCGCATACTTCAAGGTTACTTCCAAAGCGAGCTGAGCGCTCCCGATTGCTGCTGCGGCCAGTTTGAACCGTCCTACATTCAGGATATTAAAGGCTACCACATGGCCGCGTCCTACATCTCCCACGACGTTCTCAACCGGCACCTTAACATCCTCCAGGATGACCTGACGGGTGGAGGAGCCCTTGATTCCCATTTTCTTTTCTTCCGGTCCAAAGGATAATCCGGGCATCTCACGTTCAACGATAAAGTTGGTGAGTTTACCGTCCACTTTGGCGTAGACCAGAAAGATCTCGGCAAAACCTGCATTGGTGATGAATTGTTTGGTTCCATTCAGGATATAATGTGTTCCTTCGGCATTGAGAACGGCTGTGGCCTTTGCGCCCAGAGCATCCGAGCCTGAACCGGGTTCGGTGAGACAATAGGCTGCGACCTTTTCGCCTGAGGCAAGCCCGGGTAAGTATTTGGCCTTCTGCTCAGGGGTGCCGAAGTAAACGATTGGCAGTGTCCCGATGCCTGTATGGGCAGCAAAGGCTACGGCAAAGGAAGAGCCCCGGGGTACTTCCTCCCCTACGACTACGGTGGCATATTTATCCATACTCAGGCCACCGAACTCTTCTGGGACTTCCAGACCGAGAAGTCCCAGTTCTCCTGCCTGTTGCATGAATCCACGGATCAGGCCGTCCTTTTGCTCCTCAAGCTCTTCAACTTTGGGGGCTATTTCTTTTTCAACAAAATTGCGAGTCATCTTTTTCAGCTGGAGATGATCCTCGTTCAGTTCCTCGGGGATGAAGATTTGGTCGGGGGTGACTTCGGCAAGCAGGAAGCCGCCGCCTTTAAGTGCTAAGTCCATGTTATTTCTCCTCTCTTGTCTGGGTATTATCTAGGGTCGATCAGAATTCACTTGGGTCGGGTAGCTTTTTAGAGAAGTTCATAGACGCCGGCTGCTCCCATGCCGCCGCCGATACACATGGTGACAATGCCGTATTTGAGTCCGCGGCGTTTCATTTCATGGAGGAGGGTGGCGCTGAGTTTGGTTCCTGTACAGCCGAGGGGGTGTCCGAAAGCTATAGCGCCGCCGTTGGGATTGACTTTGTTGGGGTCGATTTCTAAAGTTTTAATGATAGCTAAGGCTTGGGCGGCGAAGGCTTCGTTGAGTTCGAAAAGATCAATTTGATCCAGGGTGAGCCCCACCTGTTTCAGTACTTTGGGGATGGCTTTAATGGGGCCGATGCCCATGATTTCGGGTTCTACACCGGCTACTGCGAAGCCACGCCATACTGCAAGGGGTTTGATACTGAGTTCTTTGACTTTGTCTTCCGACATAAGGAGGGTTACGGCTGCTCCATCACTGGTCTGAGACGAGTTCCCTGCCGTTACGGAGCCGCCGTTCATGAAGGCCGGTTTAAGCTTGGCCAAGGTTTGAGGTGTGGTTTCGGGTCGGATTCCTTCATCCTGGCTGAACCATTTTTCTTCCTTGCCCATGCTTGGCAAGAGTATGGGAACAATTTCTTCTGTAAAGCGACCGCTGGATTGGGCAGCGTAAGCCTTTTGATGGCTCCAGGCTGCAAACTCATCCTGCTGCTCGCGAGTGACTTCGTATTTATGTGCAACCTTTTCGGCGGTAAGTCCCATAGGCAGGTAGACTTCCGGTTGGTATTGCATCATATATGGATTGGGGGCCGGCTTGCCTCCACCGAGCGGTACAGCTGACATGCTTTCTGCTCCGCCGGCAAGCATGATTTGAGCTTCGCCAAGCCGAATCCGGTCTGCGGCTAAAGATATAGCCTGGAGCCCGGAGGAACAAAAGCGATTAATCGTGAGTCCGGATACATCAATTGGCAGTCCTGCCCGAAGGGCCATGACACGGGCCATATTCATGCCTTGTTCCCCTTCCGGGAAGGAGCAGCCAATCACACAATCATCGATTTCCGCAGGATTCAGGTTCGGAACCCCTTGGATAAGGTCTTGAATGACATAGGCTCCCAGATCATCAGGACGCACTTGGGCTAGTGAGCCTTTAATGGCTTTCCCCACTGCAGAGCGCTTTGCTTCAATAATCAATGCTTCTTTCATTTCACTTCACCTCCTAGTTCCTGAGTGGCTTGTTCTTAGCCAGCATGTGACGAATGCGATCCTGGGTTTTCTGTTCTCCGCAGAGACTTAGGAATGCTTCCCGTTCCAGATCCAGGAGAACTTGCTCGTCGATCAGACTGCCGGCGGGATGATTTCCACCGGTCATGGCATAAGCCAGTTTCTTTGCCAAGTGAGCATCATATTCGGAAATATACCGGCCTTCCTTCATGCCGTACAAGGCCAGTTCAAGGGTCGCGCGGACTCCGGAGCCTGCAGCCCTGACCTTACCGGGGAGATTGGGGCGGAAGTTTCGTGCCAAGTCGATGACCCGGGCTTTGGCATCCAGCAAGACATGGTCTGAATTCATGCTGTAGCGGTCATGATCACGGAGGAAGCCCAGCTTTCTGGCCATCTCGGCACTGGTTGAAACCTGGGCCATCGCTACGGTCTCAAAGCGTTTGGCATAGAAATAGTCCGGCGGGGTAATTATCCCCGGCAGGATGCCTTCCATGGCCCGAACTGCCATTTCCTTCGTTCCGCCGCCGGCAGGAATGAGGCCCACACCCAGCTCGACCAGCCCCATATAGGTTTCGGCTGAGGCCTGGATGGCGTGGGAATGGAGACAGATTTCTGCTCCGCCGCCCAAAGCCATGCCGAAAGGTGCTGCTACGACAGGACGCTTGACATATTTCAAGGCCATAGTTCCTCTTTGGAATTCCCGGATCATCAGGTTCAACTCATCCCAGTTCTCCTCTTCCGCTTCCAGCAGCACCAGCATGAGGTTTGCGCCAACGCAGAAGTTTTTACCCTGGTTGCCGATGACCATTCCCAGGAAGTTCTTCTCCACTTCGTCCAGGGACTTGTGAATCATATTGAGAATATCTGCACCAACGGAATTATTCGGAGAATGGAACTCCAGGCAGGCGACTCCATCTCCCATGTCGATCAGGCTGGCACCGGAATTGCCGATAATTTTCTTGCCCTGCTTATGGGCCTGCTTGAGAGAAAAGGCATAAGGGCTGACACGAGATTGCCTGTATTCTCCGACTGCATAATAAAGGATGCTGCCGGTTTCTGTTTTCTCATAGAAACGCTCTTTACCTTCGGCCAGAAGCTTCTCAACGATCTCGGGCAGAGTCTCCCCTTCTGCCACAATCCGCTCTGCCGTGGCTTTGACGCCGAGAGCATCCCAGGTCTCAAAGGGACCCATCTCCCAGTTAAATCCCAGCTTCATTCCCTCATCCACCGCGGTAATATCATCGGCCACATCCGGAGTAACCTTGGCTGCATAAATCAGGACTTTCTTCAGGACGTTCCAGGTAAACTGAGCTCCCGGATCCTTGCCGCTGACCAGTGTGCGCATTTTTTCAGCGAGACTCCCTGCTGCTTTGGCCTTTTCCAGGGAGGGAAATTTCACATTTTTCTTGGGCACATAAGTCAGGGTTTGAGGGTCGAGAACCAGAATCTCCTTACCCTGAGCTGTTGTTTCCTTCTTATAAAAGCCCTGCTTGGTCTTATCCCCCAGCCAGCCTTTTTGGAGCATGCTGTGAATAAATTCCGGCAGAATAAACAATTCCTTTTCTTCCGGAACTCCCTCGGCGACATTATTGGCTACATGAACAAAGGTATCCAGACCAACCATATCCACGGTGCGGAAGGAGGCTGATTTAGGCCGTCCCATAATCGGTCCGGTCAAGGCATCAACTTCGCCGATGGTTAAGCCTGAAGCGGTCATCTCCTTGAGGGTGGCTGCCAGACCAAAGACTCCGATCCGGTTGGCAATGAAGTTCGGGGTGTCCTTGGCAAAGACGATACCTTTACCCAATACCCGTTCTCCGAACTGAGCCATCTCTTCGAGGACTTCCGGTGCGGTATTCGGCCCCGGGATAATTTCAAAAAGCTTCATGTAACGCGGGGGATTGAAGAAGTGGGTCCCCAGAAACTTGAGGGTGAATTCTTCAGGCAGGCCCTTAGCCATGGAGTGCAAGGAGATTCCTGAAGTATTTGAGCTGACAATCGTCTCCGGCCGAACATGCTGGGCCACTTTTTTCAGAAGCTCTATTTTGATATCCAGGCGTTCGACCACTACTTCCACAATCCAGTCCACTTCGTTTAAGCGAGGAAGGTCATCCTCAAAGTTCCCGACTTCAATGCGCTCGGCAAATTCAGGTACGAATAAGGGGGCGGGATTCATTTTTAGAAGCTTGGCTTTGTTAGACTCTGCGATGCGATTTCTCACCTTACGGGATTCCAGGGTGAGCCCCGCCGCCTCTTCTTCCGGCAGCACACTTGGCGGGACAATATCCAGAAGTAAGCTTGGAATTCCGGCATTGGCGAGATGGGCTGCAATTGTACTTCCCATGACACCTGAGCCCAGGACCGCCACTTTATGAATAGGCATGTTCATCCTCCTTTTCTCGGTGAGCCCTTTCCGTTCATTGCTTGGGCTCTCTGATTCTCCTCTTTTGGTTCTGTCGAAATATGTCTTTATATTTTGAATATTCAGTCTTTTGAGGATGGAGAAAGCCCTCTCTCGTGTTTCATTACGGCTTTCTATCCTTTTCTTAGTCCGGTAACCCTAATGCCCCTGCAAAAAGCTCAAGCATACCTTCCAGGTCCTTGCTCAAGGTCCGTCCCGAGCGTGTCAGAACCCAGTCTGTGGTTGCCTCGTCGATCGTTCCAAAGATCATCTGCCGGGCAACCCGGATATTTACGGAAGGACGCACATCCTTCTCCTGAATTCCTGCTTGAACCACCTCCTCAATGAGCCGGAAGTATTCCTTAAGCGGGCCGGAGATTGCCGCCCGCAAGTTCAGATTCGGCTGCCTTAGCTCCACCTGAGTGACAATCGCCAGGGAGCGGTTGCCCTCCATATATGAGAAATGGGTTTGAATAATCGCCTTGAGACGCATCCGGGTGTTCCTGCAGACTTCAAGCTCACTTCGCATCCGTTGGATGAAATCTCCCATCCGCTCCTCGAAGAGCCGGATAAGAATTTCTTCTTTGCTTTTGAAATAGAGATAAATAGTTCCGTCTGCTACTCCTGCAATCCGCGCAATCTTGGAAACCTGGCATGGATGATATCCAACTTCTGCAAAAGCCTCAACTGCCGCATCAAGAATCTTTTGATATTTATCTTCACGGGAAACAGCCATATACGTCATCCTTTGCTCTGCTTTTTGCTTTTAATTACACCTTCTTTTCTCAAACTTGTCAATGTCGGCTCTTTCTCGGGTCAGGCCAGCTTTTTCTTAAACTCTTCCGTAAGCAGAGGAACAATTTCAAATAAATCTCCGACAATTCCATAGTCGGCTACGCTGAAAATGTTGGCTTCAGGGTCTTTGTTGATCGCAACAATGACTTTTGATGAGCCCATTCCGGCCAGATGCTGAATTGCTCCGGAGATTCCGCAGGCAATGTAAAGGGTTGGTGAGACGGTCTTGCCGGTTTGGCCGACCTGATATTTGTAATCCCGATATCCGGAGTCCACTGCAGCACGGGATGCTCCGACAGCTGCTCCAAGGGTATCGGCAAGCTCTTCAATGATTTTGAAGTTCTCGGCATTTTTTATGCCCCGTCCGCCGGAGACAATGATGTCGGCATCTGTTAATTCGGGTCGGCTTGAGGCTTGACGGACAATTTCCTTGACGATGGCCTTCAGATCAGCAGCATCAATCTGTGCTGTAATCTCTGCAACTTCTGCCTGACGCCCTGAGTCAGGTGAAGCTACCGTGAAACTGTTGGGACGAATGGTTGCCAGAATGGGACCTTCCTCGGCAGCTACTTCAGCAAAGGCCTTCCCCGCATAGATCGGACGTTTAAACTTCAGCTTGAAATTAGCATCTAATTCGACTGCGACACAAT
>Ga0366783_1064_pt1 | contig 14448 bp, 12 predicted proteins | sample TotcelN113001L10_FD_207059 | JGI IMG/M metagenome (GOLD analysis project Ga0366783, IMG submission 207059) | Enriched cells from coal bed in the Powder River Basin, Montana, United States - Total cells N11 rep2 HSBNCT.N11.300.1.L10 ... | reverse complement strand
CATGCCCAAGTAGTTACAGTAGGTTACTATTTTCTAGGTTTTCTTGAAGTATTGACTAGGGACATGCAAAGAATAAAAAATGCCTGGGAATTTGTAAATAAATGCCCACTGGGTTCGGCAGCTATAACAACTACAAGTTTTTCACTGGACAGAAATTATACCAGCGACATTTTAGGTTTTGATTCCATCGTTTATAATGCATATGATGCTATTTCCGGTCGGGATTATGTCAATGATACCGCGTTGGCCCTAAATACGATCGTTACAGATATCAGCCGTGTAGTATCTGATTTAATGAGCTGGAATATGTCTGAGTTTGCCTTTATAGAGATTCCGGATGAATATGCTGTAATTAGCAGTATTATGCCCCAAAAGAAGAATCCCGCTGCTTTCGAGTTCCTGCGTTCGGCAGCAAGCTGGGTACTGGGGGATACCATAGGCGTTATAAGTTCACCGAAAGGGATCTCTTATAGTGACATACGTGATGCTACTAAATATTTATATAGTCCTCTTTGGCATGCTTTTGAAGTTTCTTCCAATGTCATTAGATTATTCAGTGAGATATTACCTAGGATTAAATGGAAGAAGAAGAATATGTTGACTGCGGCCAGTGAAGGATACGCGACTATGACAGATCTTGCAGACCATTTGGTTCAAAAACATAATATTACTTTTAGAGAAGCACATCATATAGTGGCATATTTTGTCAAAACGTCGATTGCTGATGCTAAGAAATCAAATGAATTAAGTGTTGAGGTCTTGAATAATATCTGTCTGCAGCAAGGTTTTGCTTTTAATATTACGCAAAAAGAGCTTGATAAGGTACTAGATCCAGAGGAATGCCTGAAGAGAAGAGATGTTGCCGGAGGGACGTCGGATGGACAATTACGGATCATGTTAAATCAAGGCAATGACCAATATCAGGTGGAAAAAAGATGGTATGAAGAGAAGAAAAATAAAATAAAGAAAGTAGAAGAAAATATCCTTGCTCTCTGATTATAGTCAAGGTAGGAGTATAGTGTTGCCTTCCTTTTGGATTGCTAAGTTCTGCCTGGAACACAGCACTTTATATTTCATTTTGGCACTTCTGACCGCTTCGCTGTGGATATGGCTCTTATACAGAAAGTTTGAGAGAAAGTTAGCGTAAGGGAATGAATAAAGATCGCAGTAAACCCTGGCGCTGCATGCAAAAAGAATGGCGGAACCTATTAAGCAGGGTTCCGCCATTCTTTTGCCCTATCCTTGCTGAGTTCAATAAGACCTCTGCATTTCATTTTGGTTTTTTTGGTTGTTTTGGTTTTTTTGTCTCTTTCTTAGGACTTTTATCTCCCATTGTATTTCACTCCTTTCGTACGTACTTACTTAATATGTCGTTATTCATATTCTACAAAACAAGAAAAATTCCTTTAGTTGAAGGCGATAGAATTGTCCTTCGCGTTGAAGTAAAATAAGAGTATAATGAAATTTTAGAGCGATGTAAAACTTCAGAAAATGAAGAAAAAGAGAGAGATGTAAACAATGTATAAACCTACGCGTCAAGCCCAAAACCGCCGTAAAAAAAGTCTGATGACTGGGTTGATGAAATGGATCGTCAGCCTTTTGTGTGTGCTTATCTTAGTATCCTTTCTGGGATTTTTGTATGCTCCGATTCAGCCCTTTAAATACGCCCGTAATCTGTGGGTGACAACTGCAATGACGACGCTCAACCACCAATACTTGGCGAAATGGTTCTTTAGCGACAGCGAAATACAAAAGATCCTAGACAGCAATAAGGTGGATACATTGGGTAACTCCAACCCTTCCTTGGTTAATGCTTTCAGACTGACCAACATCAATAAAATGGAACTGATTGATGTGAGTGGAAAAGGTTTTAAAGGGTATTTGCTTACGGTCAGTAATCCCTCCCATGTCAAAGTAGCAACGACAAGTCATCTTGGCGTGCGAGGAGAAAGAGCAGAAGAAATCGCCAAGAAGAACGGGGCAGTCGCAGTCATAAACGGCGGAGCCTTCAGCGACCCGGTGGGAACCGGCAGCGGGGGAAATCCATTGGGAATCCTCATTGTTGATGGAAAGACTGTCTACAAAGATTCACTGACAGCCTATAATATAATCGGCATGAATCGAGAAAATGTTCTGGTTCTAGGCAGATATACATTGAAGCAAATTCAGGAAATGGGCATACGCGATGCCGTTTCGTTTGGCCCTTTTCTTGTTGTTAATGGGAAACCCGCCATTACCCAAGGGGATGGAGGATGGGGCATTGCGCCAAGGACAGCAATCGGGCAAAAGAAGGACGGTACGATCTTGATGCTAGTGATTGACGGTCGTCAAATCGGATCGATCGGTGCAACCCTGAAAGATGTACAGGATATCATGCTTGAATACGGGGCCTTTAACGTCGCCAATCTGGACGGCGGATCTTCAAGCGTTCTCTATTACCAGAATGAGATCGTCAATCATCCGTCGAGTCAGTACGGTGAAAGATATGCCCCTTCATTTTTTATTGTGAAATAACAAAGAAATGCGCAGGAAGACAGGATCTCCAAGAATATGGCTGATTCTACACATACGACTTTGACCAACTCAAATTGTCAAGATTAGGTAGACTCAAAAAATAGTATTGGAAATAGCAAATGGCATGAAGGTTACTGTATCACATTGACAAGTCTTCCCATATGATAGATTAGGTTTAAATCCTCAAATTAATTTGAATTTTGTATTTTGGATAAGGAAGTGATTGAATAAAATGGTCAATCAAGTAAATCCTGGTCCTTGCCCGTCCGAAGGCTGTCCGCCTGCGACCGAAATCGTGTGCATTTCTGTTGATAAAGTATATGACAGCTGTTTTCAGGTTGAGGATCAAATAAATTTTACAACAGTCACTACAGGACCGGGCAGCGAGTGGCCGACTGGTTTCTTCGCTGTAGGGCAGTTAGTACCCTGTGAATTAACCCCAGGCTTAAAAATCAGCGCTACAGTAATATCAAGAATTCCGGTTGGCGACGGACTCGAAACGATAACAATGCTGGTAACTGTACCTCTAACTTTGACAAATCCCAACGATGAAGCCGAAACAACCGTTAGAATATTTGAATTCACAAAGACTGTAACCCTGAATTGTCCAGTTGGAGTTGAGCCGGATACCTCCGGAAGTACGTTGATTTTCTGCAGCAGCGCCATTACCCAAGTAGAAGCTTTCTCAGTGGAAATAGCCTGCGTATTTCAAGTATATCTGGTCATCGAGTGTATATCGACAGTGCAGTTACTCGTGCCCTCTTATGGGTTTTGCATTCCGGTTCCCTGCACTGTAGTGTCGTAAGTTTTGCTGCCCACCTTACCTTAGTTATAATTTTTATTGAATTAGTTAAAATGCAGATGATAAGTCTGCATTCTAATTCTAAACTTAAGAGACAATGGATATGGAGGTTGTTTCTGTGCAGCCCAAAAAAGAAAGAATACGAATCGATGCCAGAAAAGAAAAAATCAAGAATCCGGAAATAAAAGAACTGAGATATTCAATTCGCAATCTGCAGGATCAAAATGTATGGCAGGCCATCTATCAGGCCATAGGACATCATGTACTCAGCTTGGCAATCAGTGAAGATCAGTTAGTAATCACTTATGAGACGAACAAAATCAGCCCAACTTTTATAGAGTATTTATTAAGGCAGTGGGGTATCAGTTTTCAGGGGACTCAATTAACCTCTGGGGAATAGTCATAAGGGATATACAATGTCTCCGGCAGGTCGTTAGATTTGCCGGAGATAATTCTGTCCAGGTAGAATTTATCACCAAAAGGCAACTCCGCAGGCAATTCCCATTTTTCTTTAAACTTTCGCCAGTTCTCCTTCATTAATTGATCTCGCAGATTTTTCTTTTGCCTAAAAGTTATACTGCCAAAATGATAGATAAAGACATCCTGAGCGATCGCATTTTTGTACCCCGCTAAAACGGATCTCAGACAAAAATCGTCGTCTTCAAAATTTCCTAAGCCGAAGCGAGGGTCAAATCCTCCGATCTTGGCGATCAATTCTCTTTTGATAAGCATACACATACTGACTACGCGTGTAGTATAGATTAACGAATGATCATATTTTTCTTTAAGCTCTTGAGCAATACGGGGGATATCTTCCAGCGAATGAAGGTGTACTTTAATTAATTGAGGAGAAGAGACAAAATTTGACATCACCCCTACAATCCCGATATCCTGCTTTTCGGCAGCCCAGAGGAGGGAACGTATCCATCCGGAGGAAACGATACAGTCATTGTTAAGAACAATGATATATTTGCCTTGGGCAATTCTCAAACCCTGGTTAATTGCTTGAGCAAAGCCCAGATTCTCTTGATTGTGAATCGTACGGATGTGAGGATTGCGCTCCAAATAGAGACAGGTCTCATCCTCGGAACCATTATTCACGACAATGATTTCATGATCCTCCGGGGTATGCTGACCGATACTTTCTAAACACATTTTGGTATATTCTACTTGATTATGAACAGGAATAATGATGCTTAGCATAACGCAGCTGCCTCCTTGCCGTAACGTTTAAAAAGATCAATCGCTTCATGATAACAATGGCGTTCAGCTAAAATCTTTAGAAGGAGAGGTTTAAAATCTTCACCGGTGAGATGAAGCATAAAAGCAATCATCGGTTTGATAAATTTTTCTGCCTGGCAAGCAGCCAGGTTGTCTATGATTTCTAAGAGTACCTGGACACTTTCATTATTCTTAAAAACCGCATGATTTCCATCATGATCCGTTTTAAAACCATACTGTAAAATATGTTGAAGCTCAGCCAATAATTTACTTAGCTTATCATCATGGTCTTTAAGCTTAGCAGAATAGCTTGCGGCTAACCTGAAATCTTCTATTAATATGGAACAGAGCCAACTGTAGATAAAAATGTCTCTTGGGAGGGGACTTTGCTGCGGTATTGTATTAAGGTTAGCAAGTGCTTCCTGATATTGTCCCAGTCTCATAAGACTTTTACCTTGGATAAATCGAAGTTCCCAATCCCCATCAGCATCTTCCCAATCAGACAAAATTTCCAGAACCAAAGAATAATGGCTCAAAGTGTAGGCGGTCTGAACAATGGTTAACACGTATTCTCTGCTGAGGAGATTGTTTTTTGCCAGATACGGTTTTATATCCAGTTCACACTTCAGCAGAACACGGATCAGACATTTTAAATAGGGAAGATGCTGCGGCTGCAGCTGCAAGGCCCGTAAATAATAATCGGATGCAATTTCAAAATTGGAATCTTGTTCCTCAATCTGTCCTAAAGTCAAAAGATTTAAATAGGAACCGCATCCGGCATGGGAAATGTACTTTCTATGACTTTCGCCTTGATGCAATCCTCTCCTAAGCACATTTCTTGCTTCTGCAGAATCACCCATTTTCAGCAGGCAGATTGCATAATAGTAATAAATATCTGCAAAATCGGGATAAATCTCTATGCCTTGTCTGCAATAAGGGATGGCCTCGGTATCTTTTTTCTGCCAGTGAAGACAAGCAATGAGCTTTAGTAACAGGCAATGGGCATAACTATCTTTACGATTGACTTTTTTCCATCCTTCTTTAAGTTTTATTTCGGCCTCCAATAATTTTCCTAACCTTATATATTCCAGCGCGAGATTTAGGCAATAACTTGAGCTGTCTTTCACATCCGGTGACTCCCTGAGTAATATTTCCAAATTGCGTCCAGCCTTGTCTTTCGCTGTGACGGTGTCTTTTAAATATCCATAGTGATGGATGACGAGCGGAGACCAAGCGATGAGTGCTTTGGGGTCTGCTTTTTTAATAGCAGGGAGGATTTGCTCATGGATTTTTCCTGCATACCGATACAAGGGATTATTGCGAAATAACCTCAAACCGTAAGTTCTGGTATAATTGCTCGGATCCTCCCCCTGATAGTTATAAATCGATAAATAGAAGCCTTCTTCTTTGGCTGCTCTTAAGGTTTGGCGCAATCGATTAACCTCAGCCATTTCCAGAGATTCATCCGCATCTAAGATTAAAATCCATTGTCCTTTTGTTTTGCGCAGCGCCTGATTACGGGCAGCGGAAAAATCATTCGACCAAGGAAAACGGTAAATCTTTGCTCCGAATTCTTTCGCTTTTTGGATCGTCTGATCTGTAGATCCGGTATCGATGATGACAATCTCATCCACTATATTTTTAATGCTATCTAAACACCGGGCAATGTTCTTTTCCTCGTTCTTAACGATCATGCAAAGACTAAGAAGTAAAGGTACTCCAGCCACAATTATTCCTCCAAAACAAGCCTTAATATAGAAGTATGCCTGACTTTAAAAACTGTGCATAAAAAAAGGGACAGTTTTAGAGTGGATGACAACACATAAAAATGGTCTAGCTCATAAAATGTAGTAAATATTGCTTATTCACGAAGCATTAAATATTAAAATAATAAATACAAGATCAGGAGGAATATCCATGAGACCAGGATCATGTCCCATAGACCCGGCAACCGGCCAGCCCCAATGCCCACCGCCGACCGAAATAGATGTGATCAAAGTGATGAGAGTATTCTGTGAATGCTATGACATCCAAAATGAAGAAATAGAAATACCGTTCGAGGCCCCAACGCTGGAGATCATTACCGGTGATGCTCAAGAAGCGGAATGTATATATACGGAGGCTAAGCTGATAAATTGTCAGGCCATCGGCGATAATCAAGTCTTGATCATTTATACGCTGACAGTCGTTGCGAGAGTTCCGCTGGATGATGGTGGATATGAATATGGTGCCGCAATCAAAACAGTTACAAAGCTTATTAATATACCTTGTGCCGGCACAGGAGGTTCAGGGCTAAGCGAAATAAATCCTGAATGTTACCTGTACGCAATCTGTCAATCAAGCTTTATTTCAGAAAGAGATGATTTAGGCAATGTCACCCAGGTAACTTCCCGGGTCCAGATTATCGTGCTCGTGAAAAAAGCTGCGGAGGGCCAATTGTATGTACCAACCTATGGTCCTTGTCAGCGGCCGGAATGCGGGGGCTCAGATTAAATTGCGAAGCTTGCCACTCCGCCACACTGAAATAATATTTGTAGTAGGTATTCATGCTGCATTAGAATAAGTTCCAGCTTACTGGTGTACCTTTCGGTACATCATTCTTTATTTTCCTCCCCAGGATGACATCATAATATTTTGGAGCCAAGCCCAGTCCAGGTCGAATGATACGTACATTTTCTTTGGTCAGCCGATCTCCTTTTTTCATGTTCTCGGTGATATACAAGGAGCGTCTTAGTTTCATGGAGTTTTCTTCCGTTACGGTTGGGCCATAGGTAATTTTACCCATAGCCAGCCAGGCCTGATGTGTTTCAGTTACTAACTGTCTCATTTCCTCGGGTTCCAGAGAAAAGGCGGAATCCACCCCTCCTTCAGCTCGGGATAAAGTAAAGTGCTTCTCAATGACCGTCGCCCCTAAGGCGACACCGGCGACGGATACGCCAATTCCCAGGGTATGATCGGATAAGCCAACCTGACATTGGAATAATTCCTGCAAGTGAGGGAGTGTTAATATATTGCTGTCCTCTGGTGAAGCAGGATACGAACTGGTGCATTGAAGCAAAATCAAATCCTGACAACCCGCTTTCCGGATCGTACGGACGGTTTCATCCAGCTCCGCTAAGGTAGCCATTCCTATAGAAACAATGAGGGGTTTGCCGGTTTTCGCGGCTTTACGGATCAATGGCAAATCTGTATTTTCAAAAGAAGCGATCTTATAACAGGGAACATTCAATTCCTCGAGAAAATCTACCGCACTTTCATCAAAAGGAGAGCTAAAGGCAATCAGGCCTAAATCCCGGCATCGTTCAAAGATCGGTTGATGCCACTCCCACGGGGTATAGGCTTCTTTATACAGTTGGTACAGGGAATAACCGCTCCATAAGCTTTCAGGATCATGGATAGAAAATTCTCCTTCTTCCAGATCGAGCGTCATGGTATCGGCCGTATAAGTTTGCAACTTGACAGCATGAGCACCGGATTTGGCCGCAGCCTCGACAATCTTTAAGGCCTGATCTAATGAATGATTATGGTTTCCGGACATTTCCGCAATGATTAGCGGCGGGTGGTTTAAACCGATATTTCTATGACTAAGGACAATTGGCTCCATTATTCTTACCCCTCAATTATTTTATCTCCCCATGTACCATTGTTCTTCCATTCCTGCAGCAGTTCTTGTTGACGGGCTATCCATTGTTCGCGAAATAAGGCCATTAAGATTACATCCTCGTAATGATCCTTCCTGAATAAATGTTCCTTCAGCCTTCCTTCCTCAACGAACCCTAATCTTTGATGGTAACGAAGGCTTCGATCATTGCAAGCCAGAACTTCAGAACATAATTTCCGCAGATGAAATTCCTCAAAAATCATGTTTAAAGAAAGCATAGCCATAATTTGACCCGAACCTTTGGGTGCGCTTTTTTCGCCGACATAAAAGCCCCAGGAGCATCTTCTTTGCTCCTTATCCAGATGGGTGAAATGCACAAAGCCAATAGGCTGACTTTGATAGAGCAATACTTTGGCAATGATTCCATTAATGAGACCATTGTCATTTTTGGCACGCTCAAACCATAGATCGTGTTCTTCTTGGGTAATTAGGCGGTCGGTAAACATATGCGCACGAACATGATCTGAATTACGCCAGTGTAGGATGTAATCTTTGTATTTTTCCGTAAGATCGATCAGCTGATAATCTTCCAGCAGCGGCATAAAGAACAACTCCTGTTTTCAGAGGGATTGAGATAGGCCCCTAGGCATTATGGTCTAAGGAAGAATCCCGTTATATACTATGTCAAGTTCAGTAAATTGACATGGAGCCTGGTACAACATTCTCAAAAAAAACATTAATTGGGTTGGTTGGGTTGGTCTGCGTGCCACAATACCGCTTTTCGGCCGTTGTGCCATCCATGGCACAAAAGGCCGCGCTCCGCATCGTGCTCCGCTTTGCGCGGAACTGTGGCACGCAGACTGATCAAAGGTCGTTTAAGTTAGTTCAACTTGTCAAATAATTATTTGAATAATGTTGTACTAGTACCTTGTCAAAATATAATGGCTGGCAGATTTCTTGCTTCTGCTTTGAAAGCTTGTCACAAAAACACCTTAGAAAATATATATTAAAGAGAAAACAAAACAAGCCAGGAAAAGGAGTTGTCAAGCTTGAACAAATACCGTACCGAACAGGAAGAATCTTGGGCTGGAGAATTTGGTGATGCGTATATCAAAAGAAATGAGGACTTAAAAAATAAATACTATAAAAATAACATTCCTATTTTCGCCAAAATTTTTTCCCATACAACTAATGTAAACTCAGTTTTAGAGTTTGGGTCAAATATCGGCTTGAATCTCGAGGCGATGCGTGTGCTCAAGCCGGATTTAGACCTGTCGGCCATCGAAATAAACGCTACGGCTGTGGAGTCTTTAAAGGAAGTAGCAGGGGTAAAAATTTACCACCAATCCATTTTGGACTTTGAACCCGATTACCCGCGGGATTTTGTACTGATAAAGGGTGTCATTGTCCACCTGAACCCTGATTGGCTGGACAAAGTGTACGAACTGATGTATGCCAGCAGCAAAAATTATATTTGTTTTGTAGAATATTATGATCCGCATCCGGTTGAAGTGTTTTACCACGGTTACAGGGACAGATTGTTCAAACGGGATTTTGCCGGGGAAATGATGGACAAATTCCCTGACCTGAAGTTGGTCGAGTACGGGTTTGTCTACCACCGGGACAATAACTTCCCGCAGGACGATGTTACTTGGTTTTTACTGCAGAAAAGCTGAGATGATGCAGTTGGTGATCCCTCTAGTACACGATTATTTAAATAAGCAAATTGTATAGCCTATATGTATCTGGGGTTGGTCTGCATGCCACATTCCGCTTTTCGGCAGATTGCACCATCCATGGTGCAAACAGCCGGTCGCCTCTCGCCCTCCTTGGCTACGGCGACAATAGGCCCTCCATGGCCGTCGCGCTCCTTGTCGAATGCCTTGTCATCCATGACGCAATTCGACCCTAGGCATATCCGGTGCCGTCGCCTTGCTCCGCTTGTCGCTGGGACTGTGGCATGCAGACCTAATTTAGGGTAAAAAGGCTTGCATGAAAATCATTTGAGTAAAGAATTCGAGCATGGTGTACTAATTAATATAAAACATCTGCAGGATATACCGGAGACCCTGGTATATCCTGCAGTTATTTTTAGTCACAAATCACCATCTTTAGACCGGGACCCCGACAATCGAAGCCCCGTTACCAGGCTGTCCAGCCGCCGTCGATGCAAAAATTGGCGCCTGTAACATAACTGGCTGCCTCAGATGCCAGGAAAACGATGATTCCTTTGATTTCAGGCGGCTGGCCTATTCTTCCTAATGGCACTTTTTTTTCCAAAGCAGTTATAAATTCTTTGTCGGTTTGAACTTGGGCTGTCGGGAAGGGACCGGGAGATACTGAATTAACCCTTATTCCCTTTTTGGCCAAATGGCAAGCGGCATACCTGGAAAACTGGATAACTGCGGCCTTGCCGGCACCGTAATTGGGCGGATTGGCATATTCCGGCTTGTTGTAAACCGAATGGTCCGGTGAAACCATCCCGTACATAGAGGCAATATTGATGATGGATCCTGTCTTTGTTTTTTCCATAAAGGGGACGACCCCCTGGGTTGCTCGATAAACACTGCCGACGGTGCCGTCAAGCCCAATTTGCCAATCTCTTTCCTCGATATCCGCTCCTTGGCCGGAGCAATAAAAGGCGTTATTAACAAGAATATCAATTTGCCCTGTTTCCAGGGCGATATCGGCGAAACTTTTTCTAATCACTTCTGTTGAACGGATATCAATAAATACTCCCTTAGCCTGCCTGCCCGTTTTTTCGCTGATTCTGGCAGCAGCTGCACGGCACTTTTCGTAATTGGTGCTGCCAAGGTAGACTTCCGCGCCGGCTTCGGCCAGAGCAAGGGAAATATAGTAGCCCAGATGTCCGGCCCCGCCGGTAACCACTGCAACTTTGCCATCCAGGCTGAACATTTCAGCAAGAGACACTCTGTTTTCACCTACTTTCCCTCCACTGCCTGGGATCGATCAAATTCACCGGCACAGTGGAAAATTCCCGTTCTATTGCCGCCATAGTCTCGGGGGATAGTTCTTGACGGTTAGAAATGTATTTCATATTTTCTTCCAACTGGCTGCAGCTTTCTACACCCATCAGAATTACCCCCTGGGTTTTCTGGGCCGCATACTTGCAGGCCAGTTCGCCAACCTTAAAACAACTGTCCTCAGCGATTGTCCGGATTTTCTGAAAATAGCGGGAATATCCGGCAAACTGCTGCGGGCAGCTGCTGTCTTCCAGCAAAAAGAATAAGCCTTGCAAAAATACCGACCGCATCAGAACTAGTTTTTTCTTTTCTTCTGCCCGTTGGAAGAAATTAATATGATTCAATCTCTGGTCAAAGACATTAAAGGGGACTTGGATAACTTGGGTAAGGGGGTTCTCCAGAGCGTCTTCCGCCGCCTCAGGCGTATAGACCGAAACCCCCAAAAGACCGATCTTGCCTTTTCCCATCTGTTTTGCCAGGAATTCAAAGGCATATCCTTGATGGGCGGTCATGTCATTTTCATCATGCAGTAAATAAATGGGGATATAATCCACTTGAAGATTACGCAAAGAGGCTTCCAAATTTTGCTCTATTTCCTTGCCCAGCATTTGGGGAGTGGAACATCTTAATTTGGGCAATTTGCTGGCGACCAGAATCTGTGTTTTCGCTGGATAACGGCTTAAGAACCTACCGATTACCCTTTCGCTGTCACCGTAGGAGTAAGCGGTATCCAGCAGATTTATTCCCTTGGAAAAAGCTGTCGCTAGAATCTTCTCAATTTCTTTTTCCTCAGGCTTTCCTGTCTTATTGGCAACGCCGTACTTGAGGCCAAGCTGAGCAGTGCCTAAGGCCACGCGGGAAACTTTAAGACCTTGTTTCCACAAGTATTCCATCTCTTGATACTCCTTTGCAGTCCATCCCTCTGCTGGCGGCTCCTTAGTTTGTCTTATATCATATGCAGCGGCGTGCTAAAACGATTAGGATGGTATGTTTTTTGCGACTTACAATAAGAAGAACCATGCCTTTGTCTGATTAAGACGTAGGCACGGTTCTCTTTCTGAAAAATGTCTAACACTGGAAGTTGATCAATGCTTGGGCTAAGTTGTAGTTCGCAGGGACAACGGGGACGGTTCTAGGGACAACGGGGACGGTTCTCGTTGTCCCTCTAGGTATGATACCGAGAGGGGGTTATACTATTTACAAAGCAGGTATTATAATCCAGATTGGGGTAGGTTTGTTAATGCTGATGCTGAGGGTGGAGAAATCGGTACTTTATTATCTCATAATGTTTTCGCATATTGCTTTAATAATCCAGTAAATCTAAGTTTAAAAGACGTAAAAATGACCGATAGTAGAATGCCTAGTTGGATGGGATGGCAAAAATATAGTATGACATTCAAAAATCAAAGTGGAAATATTGATATTCATTATGTTGGAAACAGATTAATACCTGTATTTTTCGACTTAAAAGTAAAATAAAGGAGTTTTTGCAATTGAAAGTATCGTGTATCAATAAAGATGAATTGGAAAAAAACCATGCCTATTTTCGTGTTGAACTTGGAGATAACATTTTTGAAGTCTTTGCCATCTCAAGGTTTAAGAATGAGAAACATTATTTACTAAGATTTCCAAATGACAATTTACGATGGTTTAGTTCAGAACTATTTATGGTTAAAGACGAGTCAATTCCTCAGAACGGCAGTCTTGTCAGTATGAACCTTAATGGAGATGAGTACTTCTATATCCGTAATGCTCAGGGAGATATCAATGATATTGGACATGTTTCCCATTATTCATATTGTGTTTATCCTAAGTTTAATAGCAAGTTGGAAAAATTATATCGTTAATACTTTGAGTCTTTGGGCTTTGTGGACTTACTATACCGCTACTTATACTAGAGAATTCCGCATTGAGGGCGATAATATCATACTCTTATCCTTTTTTATTATGGTAGGTTTGTACTTCATCCAGAATAAGCAAAAACTAATGGCACTGGTTTCAGCAACTGGTCTGATGGCGCATGTAGGTTTATGGTTGTATTTTTTATAAAAAGTATCTTCATAGATGAATTAGATGCAATTAGGAGTTATACCAAAAAAAGGCTCGGATCGCTTTCGTTGCGCTGATACGCTGGGAGATATTCCCTTTATCTTCCATATGGCTCGCAAAGGCTGTTCTTCACCCCAAGTCTGAGCCCTTATGGACCTGAGAATAAGCCTATGCTGCCCTGAAAGCCGCTATTATCAAGGGTTTCGGGAAAGGTTCCGAATTCAGAAAGTTCATGGGACCGGTTTGGGGGTGGCAATGCGAAAAATGGCTTAAATAAGCCAAAAACGCTCCTTCATATTTGCCCTGTAGGCCCCGAAATATTTTTGGGAAGGGGATAGCAGCCAAAAAGGAGAAGGAGGCCCTTAGAAGGCTTTTCAGAAAGCCTAAAAACCGTATTTTCCGGGAAAAAGTTGCAGAACAGGAATTTTCTGAAGGTCTGGGGATGACAACATAGTAAACACGGCAAGCGGAGCATGGAAAGGGGTTACTACGTTGTCTGTTTACCATCATGAAACGCTGTTTTCTTTCCCCGTTAACGCCTCATAGACCCTTTGTCCTCCTTTTCCATCTATTAATTTCCAGCCGTTTTCACTCATTTCCTGACGTTTCAAAGAATCGTTGCGCAGCAACATAACAGAATCGGTAATCTGAGCTTTTGTAACCGTCGCGGCATCTCCTAAATAAACGGAGGTGCCAAATTTTGCTTCATAATACTTGCTGGCAGCTTGGTTCTCGGCTGTTTGGATAATAATACTGGGTAATCCCATATAGGCCATTTCCGCCAAAGTGCCGCCTCCTGCAGATATCCCGATATTTGCCCAGAACATTAACGCTGCCATGTCGTCTACATCTTGCAGCATTAGAATTTGGCTTTGATCTATAGCAGCCGCCAGTCGATCCGGATAGGCGTAAGAGGGTCCGACCACGACACAGATTTGCAGAGCATCGATTTCTTGCAAACTCTCTATAACTTTCAAGGTTACCTGATTGGGGTCGGCTCCTCCCATCGTGACCAGCACCCTGTTTCCTTGAGGAAATATTTGTTTTGGGCATCTGGATGTCTTGAGAAATTCCCTTCTTAGAGGAATATACTTTGGCCCGAGCAGTAATTTTGTATGGCGTTCCCGGTTAAGATAAATGTATTGATCAGGATTGATACCGGGATTTAAAATTACGTCGGCGGCATAATGATCAGCGTGTCCATAATCATCAAGCACCATTAAGTTTAGATTATTTTCCTTGATAGTCTTTTGATACTGAGCATCAAAACGATAGCC
>Ga0366783_1059_pt1 | contig 14889 bp, 14 predicted proteins | sample TotcelN113001L10_FD_207059 | JGI IMG/M metagenome (GOLD analysis project Ga0366783, IMG submission 207059) | Enriched cells from coal bed in the Powder River Basin, Montana, United States - Total cells N11 rep2 HSBNCT.N11.300.1.L10 ... | reverse complement strand
GAAAACCATCGAAAAAGCCTTGTCGTTGTGTGGAAGCACCAGAAAAGCTGCTAAAGTCTTGAAAGTAGACCAATCTACTATTGTTAAAAAGGCCAAAAAGCTTGGAATCAACATAAAAGACGAAAAAGCGCATCCACACTGATGCGTTTTTCATCTTTCATAAGTCTCGAGAATGTCTGTTAGCGTTTTATGCTACCGTTTTTAATTAGCTTCCTCGGCCATTGAGCCTGATAGCTTCGCGAACCATCGAGGCAATGGCAACAGTGCGCGTTCTTCTTACGCAGCCGATATTACCGAACAAACTTCAGAAAATATTACTAAAGTATAAAATGGGATCTTGCTTAGAATAATATATTTAGACAAAAAAATTTGAGGGATTGTATAATGAATAATCAAGTACTTTTATGGTCGATGTTGATTTTACCTTGGTTAACCTTGTTCTTTATGCCTAAAGAACAAATTAAAAGGTTGATGCCTGTTGCCTTATTCTCCGCGCTTACTAGTGTATTAGCTGTAGAGCTAGGAGAAAATCTGGGGTGGTTCGTTTATGGAACAGCTGCTTATCCACTAAGTACACCTTCTTATATTATTTATGGATTAAATATTGTCATTACTATGTGGCTATTCTATTTTTTACGTGGTCAATTTTGGCGCTATGTCGTAATAGATACAGTATTAAACTTTGGATTCATATATTTATTTCATGTCTATTTCCTTGGCAGTAGAGGGCTTTTTCACGAGGTCGGTCTTACGCCTTTACAAAACGCGTTAATTGTTACTTTCGATGGTATTCTGGCGTATGGCTATCAAGTTTGGCAAGAAGAAGTCTTTGCCCGTTCTGAAATCAAATCAGCTAGCTATTCTTCGAATTTGCAACCGGCGGCAACCAAGCCATTACCTAAAGATCAAAACAATGAAAAAGGTGAATAGACTATTAGAAACTGCTGATAAACCTGAGTACACAGCAGGGTTACTGTTGAGCTTTACAATTACACTCTACCATAAAAAAGACTAGACAAACCGTACGATTCATCTAGTCTTGAAACCCTTGGTTATCAAGGTAATACTACTTATGCTTTTTCTCGAGTGGGAATAGCAAGAACGGTACAACATGTTAGATATATAATGCTGAAAAGCCCTGCAGACAAAAGCCTGCAGGGCTTTGGTTTATTCATACATTTTATTTACCAGACTGCGACCGTACCGTCCGTTCTTGGCTCAGTACCGCCGGCAAGTACTCCTGCGTCATTCCGCCAGATAATCTGCCCCCGTCCCATTGTTGTGTTGCCGAGAGTACGCCTCACATCATGCCCCATCCGTTGCAGCGCCTCAGCCACAGGCTGTGGGAAGGCGTGTTCCACTTCAATAATTTTACCGGTATTCCACTGCCACCTTGGTGCATCCAATGCAGCTTGCGGATTGAGTTTAAAGTCAATTGTGTTCATAATCATCTGGACATGACCTTGTGGCTGAATGAACCCTCCCATAACGCCAAACGGCCCAACGGCTTTACCATCCTTGGTTAAAAAACCAGGAATAATCGTGTGGTACGGCTTCTTTCCCGGCTCCAAACAATTTACATGATCAGCGTCAAGATTAAAGTTGGAGCCCCGGTTATGGAGGGCGATACCCGTACCGGGTACAACTAAGCCCGATCCAAACCCTTTATAGTTGCTTTGTATGTATGATACCATGTTGCCTTCGCCATCCGCCGCCGCTAAATAGACCGTTCCCCCCTGCTGCGGAGTACCCGGCATTGGTTCCAGAGCGGTCTTACCTATAAGTCTTCTTCGCTCCGCACCATAAGCATCAGACAACATATCTGCTACCTTAACCGTCATCTTTCTGGGGTCAGTAATATATTTAAAGCCATCGACATAAGCAAGTTTCATTGCCTCAAATTGTTTGTGATAGGTATCAATAGCTTCTTTGTCGGAAAACTCGAAGCCTTTGAGAATGTTCAAAGCCATCAGTGCTACTATACCATGGCCATTTGGCGGAATCTCCCACACATCATATCCGCGGTAATTAACTGACACGGGCATGACCCACTCCGGTCGGTAAGCCTCAAGATCCTTCAATCGGATATACCCGCCGGTTTCTCGCGAAAATGCATCAATCTTTTCGGCAAGTTCACCACGGTAAAAAGCCTCTGCTTTTGTTGCGGCAATCAATTCAAGTGTTCTGGCGTGTCCGTCAGAACGCCAGACTTCACCCGCTTCCGGTGCACGGCCGTTCAGCGTAAAAGTGTCAAACCAAGCTTGAAATTCCTTACCCGTTTGAGCCTTAAAGATTTTGTACTGATTTTCCCAAAGCCTGCTAATAACCGGCGAAACAGGAAAGCCCTGTGCGGCGTACTCAACGGCGGGCCTCATAACTTCAGTCATTGGCAATCTGCCAAAACGACTGGCTAAAGCTGCCCATGCGGCAGGAGTTCCAGGAACATTTACAGCAGGCCAGCCCAGAGCAGGCATTTCCTTATGACCCGCCTTACGTAAAATATCGGCGGAAATTCCTAACGGGGCGGGTCCACTAGCGTTCAATCCATGCAAATTTCCATCTTTCCACACTAATGCAAACGCATCTCCACCGATTCCATTGGATGTTGGCTCGACGACTGTCAGGCAAGCAGCAGCAGCAATTATTGCATCGATAGCATTACCACCTTTTTTGAGCATATCTAATCCAGCCTGAGCAGCCAGCGGCTGTGAAGTAGCGACCATTCCCCGCATACCGTAAACAACGCTTCTCCGTGACTGATATGGATAATATAACGAATCGTAATTCATAATTTTGCCCCCTCTCTTCAAAAGTTATGTTTCCTATTTGTGTAAATAGCTAACAATGCCCCCGATTACCTTTTAAGTTTATAAACTTCATTGATGATTTCTTTCACAAGATCGCCGGATTTGATCAAGTCCGGAATACTTACTTCCTCGTTTAAGGTATGATTTTTGCTGTAGCCTGAAGCAAGTCCTATCGCCTTAATACCTGCTTTGTTGAAATTATTGGCATCCATACCGCCGCCACCGGGTGTAAAGCGAACCTCCGCACCAATCGATTGCAGTGCGCGTTTGGCAATCTGAGCTACTTCTTCCTCAGGTTTAACATAAAATCTCTCGTATAATTCTTCAACTTCTACGTCAATAGTGGTCCCATACTGCTGGGCCACTGCACTAAACGTTTGTTTTATAGTATCGCTATACTGGCGCATCTGGGCCGTCACGGTACTCCGTACTTCTCCCAGTATTTCTACAGCATCGCATACAACATTGATGCTGCTGCCTCCTTGGATTACGCCGTAGTTGGCCGTTAAACTTTCATTAATACGCCCGTCCTCTACTTGCATAAGCGCAGCTGCAGCAACTTTTATAGCATTAAGGCCCTTTTCGGGTTCATTGCCCGCATGGGCGCTGCGGCCGTGTACCTGAACCCTTATCTTGCTTTTCGAAGGAGCCTGATTAACGATCCTGCCCACTCCCCCCGGCGAATCAAACACATAGGCCAATTTGGCCTTAAGACGGGAAAAATCAAGATGCCGGCTCCCTAATACCCCTTGCTCTTCGCAAACAGAAAAAACAATTTCGATATCGCCATGAGGAATATCAGCTTCCTTAACCTGCCTGACACCATCTAAGATGGCCGCTATTCCCGCTACGTCATCGGCTGCAAGTATAGTATTGCCGTCACTGGTTATTTTGTTTTCACTGACAATGGGTTTAATATTATCGCCCTTCTTAACCCGATCCATATGTGCCGACAATAAAACGGCCGGGACAGCATCATCGCCCCTAAGCCTGGCGATTATATTCCCCGTATTGCCGTTAATAAGCTGTCCGACCCCGTCTTCTGTAACTTCACAGTCCAGATCGGTCAGCTTTTGTTTTAACAAGTCGGCAATTGCCCGTTCATTTCGCGATTGAACGTTGGTTTTCACTAGTTCCAAAAAGTTTTCTATGATATAGACATGTTGTGTCATCCAACAACCGCCTTCCCTGTTTCAGTTTTCTGCAAATCAAATAAATACTATTCTTTTAGTGCTGTTTTTTCATCAGTCTTAGGTTTCTTTTTCCCAAGTATCATACGAGTACCTGAATAAATAATGAAAACGCCAAAAATCTTTTTCAGATCTGCTCCGGAGATATACTGTACAAAATTCGAACTAACGACAGCGCCAATAATTGCTCCAACTGCAAAGATACCGGCCGAAGGATAATCTACTAATTTCTTTTTATGTAACTGCCAAATTGCTACCAAAGACGTCGGAATAATAACGAGCATAGAAATCCCCTGAGCTAAATGCTGTTCTATGCCAAGAACCAAACCCATCAGGGGAACCATTACAACGCCGCCTCCTACGCCAAGCAATCCACTGAGAAACCCGGTTAAAAGCCCTATGGCGACTACAGGCATCAATTCTATCATGCTAATACCATCCTTATGCCGACAATGACCAGCATTATTCCGAAAATTTGCTTCAGCCTGGCGGCGGGAAGCCGGGTCATTACCTTGCTTCCCACCGCGGCGCTAAGCATACTGCCTGCTGCGAGAGCGCTTGCAATCTTTAAATCCACACTCCCATGCAGACTATAAACAATACTGCTAAAAAAAGCGGTCGGAATAATCATTGCCAATGAAGTAGCCTGTGCAACATGTTGGGTGAAACCGAACCAGCCAACCATAATCGGTACCATAAATATTCCGCCGCCAACTCCTAATAATCCACTCAAAATCCCAATCACAAAACCAATCGATACTTTTTTCATTATACTGTTCATTGGTAATACTCCTTTTAAATTACACATACAACCGCTGCACTATCACAATCTGTCATGACAGTAATTCTAAGCCTTACACCAGCTCCCGGCAAGACCGTAAACGACCAAATGCTAGTGCATGAGTATTAAATAAGTAACAATCAAGGCAATAACCATCCCCGGTGCGTTGCGCTTTCCAATTTCCAGCGGATTAATACCGGCAAAACCTGCGCAGATGATCGTCGCTCCCGATATCGCAGACATTGTACGCCCAATGGCTCCGGATAACGTAGCCATTGATCCCATGTGGATAGTATCCAGCCCAAACTGAGATGCATGTACACTGACTGCTTTATTAAAGGCAATGGACGCGGCTTCGCCCGAGCCGGAAATAACCGCTAACACCCAGGGGCCAAGGGCTGCAGCCAATTTCGCAATCGCCGGAGAGGTTGTCATTACGCTAATTAAAGCCTTGATTAGCCCCAATGCATTCATACCGTCAACAAAAACGAATGCAGTCACGATAACACCGAAAATCTGGCCAAAAGATTCTCCAAATCCTTTAAAGAAAGCCTCGGAGATTTTAGCCGGATTGGAGCGGGTAACCACTAACGCAGCCAAAACGCCAATTAGCATCGCGTGTGATACCGGCATTTTTACTATCGGTACAACGGTATTGCCAAGGATTAGGATGAGTAAAGGCAGCATTGGGATTAGGGCATACAAATAGTTTATCTTCAAGCCATCCAGATCAGATGCAGCTTGAGATGTTTTCATTTCGTAGCCTTTATTCTCCTTTAGATAATAAGTTACCGCAGTTAGCGACACAGCACCAATGACTAATGCAATCGTCAGTGGCAAACTTTGTACCGCCAACACATCCATCGACGTCTTTTTTGCCAGTTCGGCGACTAATACGGTATGGACATGCCCTGGATTATAATTAGAGCCAAAAGTCCCTGCCATAACCGCTGAAGCGGCTGCTGAAGGATGAACCCCTGCCGCCATTAACAATGGAATTAATATGGATCCCACTGCAGCTGCAACACCGGCAGCGCTTGTTAATGAGCTATTGACTGCGGCTGTTACAAAAACAGCGGCGGGAATGAGCAAGGGCCCTGCTTTTCGCAAAGAGTTAGCCAATACTCCAATAAGATGCTTGTCACAAGTCGTCACTCTCGCCACCATGGCGAACCCCATCGCAGCAACAATGGGCTCCATTATTCTCCAATCCTGCAACGCTTTTGTGAATGAGGCAAACGCCCCCATGGGGTTACCTGCAATAATTGCCATCACCATGCCCGCACCGAATAATACCATCCTCGTTTCATAACGTTTCGCTAACAGATAAACCATAACGAGAATTACAAGAACACCTAACCAAATTTGCACATGATCCCCCCCCTTTAAGTTAAACTATGCGGTATTGATCCATTATTTCAGGTCCTTTTTCGGACATTGCATATATTTATTATCAATATGTTCCCATTAATTGTCAATATTGTAATTGAAAATTATTTATATTTAAATTGAATAAATCATTTGTAATCATAAACGCACAATATGCATACATAACTCCATTCGCAATAGACTTTATGTGAATACAAGAAAAACAAAGGGACAAGAGCGTTTACTCCTGTCCCAAATTAATCCGATATAAAGTTCTTGGCCGCCCTCGCGGGCTAGGGCTTTCTTCACCAATCGCTTGAGCAAAGCCGCTTTGTTCAAGTTTAGTAATAATCCGCCTCGCACTCCGCGGTAGTATCTGTAAATGACTTGCCAACTCTTGTGCGCTGATTTCCAAGCTGCGGATTTTACGCATGATGGCAATAATCTTACTTAGTGTCGAAATGCTGATCTTTGTGAGGTCACTCACAGACCGCAAACTTTCAGAGCTATAGCAATAACTAATCTGTTTTTCTTTGCCCAAAGGTCCAACAACGGTTTTATCGTCAAAAAAGACCACCCAGGAACCTTTCCCATATTTCTTTGCATGCAGCAAAGCTTTTGCAGCATGAAATTCCGCCTCATAAGCTGACATGCCAACACCGATACCACAGGTAACCAAACTCTGACCTATCTGCTCAAATTCCTCTATTAAGGGAATAGCAGAAAAGTCATCTGTCACAGCCCGCAGCATGCCACGTGTCGTGAATATGACAAAACGGTCAGGACCTGCTGCCTTGAGAGATCCATGAACTCTCTTAGCATAGGAAATCAGTTTTTGCCTAATCTCTATCTCGCCACTATACATCTCATCTGCAGAGAAGAATTCCTTTGATGAGGTAAACGCATCCAGTTCAAGCATCTGCACGGCTATTTGCGCATCCCTGACAAACTGCATCTCAGCTACCCGCATCATCATATTCAAGGCTGCTTCAACATCCGCCCTGGCTGGTAGAATTTTAAAAACCGAAACACCTAGTTGCTGCAACCTTTTTTTTATGTTACCCGCACCTGTAACCGCAGCCTTAGTGCTGCCGCTTTTCCACAGCTGATAGTGAAACTCCGCACATTCCTCTTCCGTCTGCCCCAGCATAAACGGTTTAACATGAGCTGTCTTTTCCAAAATACCCAGCTCAGCACAGGCCAGTTGCAGATCCTCATCCAAAACAGAATCAAAGCTTATTTGGCTTATCGTCAGCTTTTTTGAATAAAAAATTTCACACAACGTCCGGTACAAGCTCGAGCCTTTATAGGGAATGTTAAATACCGGCCGAGAGATACCTCCCCATTCCTGAGCTATTACATACGCTATGCGTCCGGGAAAAAGCCACATATCGACCTTCTTATCATATTCCTGTAAAAGCGGAATGATTCTCTCTCTATCCCCATTAACGAGAGGAAAGCAGGTGAAGTTAGGGTAACTGGCTACAATATCCAGGATAACCTTCACCGATTCCTCACTTCCCAGAATACCTAATCGGATTTTCAAAATTAATCTACCTTCCCTAAATATTGATAACCATTAGTATTCTTGGCAGTATCAGCTTTTTCCTTTTGATCAACAGACAAGCAGATTTCCAAACTTGGCGGCAACCCACGTTTTAATTCACTATAAAAAGATGCCCCGAAGTTGGTATTAAACTTCGAGGCATCTTTTTATTGACTCCGTTGGGGATTCTTCAAGAACGTAGCCCAGCAGTATGAGACAGAAATCCAAGAACTGCAAGCCAAGATTGGTGAGCTAATTTCTGCAAGAAGAGAATCATCGAAGCTTCTTCAAACCCTTAAATTGACGCGTTTAGTCTTTTTCCTGTGAGCCGCCTGATGCTTTTCGGCGCTTTCCTCGCTTTGTGCCTTGGCCTCCGCGTTTTTCCGGCGCGCAGCCACTTCCGCCGCCGCAATCCCGTAGTGCACAGATTCCTGCAGGTCGCGGTCAACGTCTGAGACATAATTTTTGTCCCCTTGACTGCCGCCATTAAAGGCACCTATATAAGCCTCGCCCGGATGGCTGACTTTACAGGCAGCGGACAAGAGTTTACTTATGCTTCTATTTTCCAAGAGTCGCTCGTGCTTGGCCAGCGCCCGTTCCCTGTCCCGCTCTTTTTTGGCAAACGCAGCCTCCCGCTCCAGTCTTTTCTCCTCCAGCTTTCTGGATATCTCGTCATACATTTCCCGACCAATCTGCTGATCAACCACAGCCAATTCTTGGATCTGCTGTTTTATATCTCCTGCTTGTTGCCGGCCACCGTCCGTTTTGCCGTTGTCCGTTCTTTGCTGCAGCTTCTGTAAAAGGTTTGTACGCTGCTCCCGCAAGACTGCCATATTATTTTTTGGCGTAAGGGTAGTCAACAAACTATTCAGGCTGCTTTGATCAATTGCCATACTCCCCACCCCATCCGTACTTGTATTACTTATTATATCGACAGTTACCTGAAATAAATTAAGCAATATTACCAATCTCATACTACAATTGCTCTGGCCCCCTGAGGTTTATCGTTTTTGTTCAGCTACTACCCTGCAGGGCAAACCAGTCATTCCGGAAAAGTTTAGCGGATAAGTATTTGCTACGAATGTGTTTGTTTTTCTTCCGTCTAAGATTAGTGACAGGTTGCAGAGGTTTTCCACGATAAAAACGCCCCGGTCTGCGCAATATTGGTCTTTTGCGGTATGCTCTTTTCCACGCCTTATACCCGCACAATCAATACCAATAATGGAGATTTCCTTGTTTAAAAGAATATCAATTAATTCATCGGATAACTGTGGATGCTCTGTAAAATATAATTTCGTTCCATAAGACTCCTGTTCAATAAACCCTGTATAAAATGCAATAAACATATTTTTTTCAATGAGGTCAATGTCTATATCCTGAGTCGAGATATCTCTATTTATGATATTGCTGACATCAAAAACGATTGCGTTTCTTTTTACAAACTCCAAAGGAAATTCCTTGTTCATTACGTCAAAGTGAGTGCCTAAATGACCATAAGAAACTTTTTTTCATTATCGGCAGCATCTCTGTTAACCTCAGGCGATATTTTAACACTTAAGTCCGTTAACACGTATGTTTCCTCCTATTGCTTATTTAATAATTTAATTTCTTTAGGTTACCTGCGGGGTTGACTTCTTTTGCATTGTCTCGTACATCTTGAGGAATCTCTATGGGATCTACTTGATTATATTTCGAATACGTTATTTGCATATTTAATGTCGATTTTGTTAAAAAATCTTCGATTGCAGTTCTATTCTTGGGATTAGCTATATCCAAAAACAAACTTACCCCTTTTCGAATCGGTTCTGTTAAATCCATATCTATTTCTTTTACCATCTTAGTTGCTTTATCAACTTTAACATTGTATTTTATATCGCCAGCAGATAACAACCCAAACCGTCCTATCGCAACTGCTCTCAACATCTCTTGATCCTGTGCATTATTCAATTTGACAGTTGCACCTACAGCATCACTTATTTGTATCGTATCCAAAGTTACTTCTATGTATTTGTAAGATGGTGTTTCCTTTGTTAACTTCGCCGATTTTATAAACTTCAACATATTCATCTGAGCAGAAACCTTTTCATCCTCTGAAAGTTTTGTGTTCATGGAAGGACCAATCGGTATCATCTGTTTGATCCAGGTTTCATTACTTAACAAATACATCACTAGATTGCCTTGGTTTTGTTCTACATACTGTTTTAGCAATACTGTATTTTCTTTATTCAGCATGCCACGATAGCAAATGTTTATATCGTTCTTAAGGAGCAGCGGTTTTTCCTGGACTTCCCCATTAATTGCAGTTTGCACTTCTCCCATCGGGGTTTCAGCCTTGATCGCTACATCATAATGCAAGCTTTTTACATCCATCATATTTTTATATACGTCGTTCAAATATGCCTTTTCCGGTGGCAGCTTTTCAACGGCAAAAGCAAACGAACTGTTTGTCGCCACCAACAACAATCCCCATATCAAAACAACTCCCCAATTGAGCTTTCGTAAAAATCCTATCATACCATCAAGCTCCCCCTTAATAAATTCCACTGCAACCATACATTACCAGTATAAAATATTTAAATACGGTTTACAATCCAAGATGCCAAGGGCATACAAGACAATTGGGGACGTTCCTTTTTTGTCATCATTCTCGCGCGATTCATAAATATCCATCTACTCCATTGGTACACTTTTATATCGATTCGCTATTTGCGATCCACTAACTGGTGTTTCCCAATAAAATCATGGACATCTTCGTTTAGTAAGCCATGATGGCCAGTTATCAATTATCAATTGATTACCCGTAAAAGTCTATGCTTAACATCCCGCTTATATAAAAGATGCCCTGGAGTTTAATACAAACTCCAGGGCATCTTTCATTTATTCCGCATTCTGATGGGCTTTGCCATTAACTTTTGCTTCTTCGGTCATTGACTGCCATCCCGTTTTATCTTTCTCTGACCATTGAGCCAACTTCACCTGTCGTCACGTCCCTCCAATGGGATGTTCTCATAAACTTTTTTGCGTTTTCTTCTTTGTTACACACTCGATGCACATTGATTTGTCAAAGTTTTTAAACTATTTCCAATAAAAGCAGTCATCCGCTATTATCCTGCGTCAGTAAGTTCGTAAGTTTACCAAAGACCTAATACTCTCCACCAGATAGATCCCAGACCTACCCAGATTATTAAATTGACTACCGAAACCATGAATCCAACTTTCCACCATGTCCCTTGGTCGACATATCCGGCCCCGAAAAAAATAGGTGCAGGTGCTCCGCCGTAATGGGTCAGTGACATACATAAATTCGACATAAAGGCTAATGCAAGTGCTACCAAATAGGGTGGTGCTCCAGCGGCGGCTGCAACTGCGATGAATGCTGCGTACATAGCCGTAATATGTGCGGTAAGACTGGCAAAAGCGTAATGGGCATAAACATAAACCAGCAGCAATATACCAAAAGCGGGCAGCCAGGGAATTCCTACGATACTAGCACCAACCACCTTGGCAAACCATGGTATAAATCCAAGTTTCGACAGATAATCGGCTAAAGCAACTAAGCTTCCCATCCAGATCATCGTGTCCCAGGCACCCTTTTCTTCCAGAATATCTTTCCATTCAAGCACATTCGTTATGATCATAACCGATACGCCAAGCATAGCCACAACTGTCGCATCAATTTTGGTAAACTGAGAAGTACTCCACAGCAGCAAAGCCCCGCAAAAAACGGCAGCAATGATTTTTTCCGCTGAAGTCAATGCTCCCATCTTAGCCAGTTCCCGTCTGGCCATTTCCTTGGATTCCGGTAGTTCGGTCAATTCGGGTGGATCAAACTTATAAATAAAATAGGGCACAACCAGTAGTGATATCAGTCCTGGCACAATAGCCGCCAACGCCCATTGACCCCAGGTAATTTCAATGTTCAGCGTTTTCGCCGCAAGAAGTGCAATAAGGGGATTGCCAGCCATGGCGGTCATAAACATCGCACAGGTGATCGCGTTACCGTGATATTCTGTCTGCAATAAATAAGCTCCTACCTTGCGGGCAGTTGGTCCAGGCTCTGATCCCAATGCCGAATTTAAGCTCCGGACTACGGGGAATAGTACACCGCCTGCCCGAGCGGCACTCGAAGGCATTGCCGGAGCCATGATCAGATCACTGATGACTATTGCATAGCCCAGTTTCAATGTGCTGTCACCAATGGCCTTGATAATCATATAAGCAATACGTCGCCCCAGTCCGGTTTTAATAAATCCTTTAGCAAACAGAAAGGCCGACACAATTAGCCAAATCGTAATATTACTAAAGCCTGACAAAGCTTCAGCCGGCTTAAGCACCCCTGATAGTGCCGAGAAGGTCACCGCGATAAATGCAATAGATCCGATAGGCAGTGGCTGCAAAATAAAGCCAAGGATAGTGGCCACAAATATAGAAAACAACTGCCATGCCTGCGGTTTCAGGCCTGCAGGAACCGCTAAAAACCAGATAATTACTCCGACTAAAATAACAAACAGACCTTTTTTCAAGTTACTACTCACCATTTCCCCTCCTTCGTATCTGCCAGGACTATTACATATACATCTAGTTATAGTTCACAATATTCGGCTTGGCCTTTTAGGTATTGATTATTTCCTTCACAGTCAATGACAACTGTAGCCGGAAAGTCTTCCACTTCAATAGCAGAAAGTGCTTCAGGCCCCAACTCGGAGTAAGCCAGAACCTCATATTTTTTGATTCGCTTTGAGTTTAAGGCCCCGGCACCTCCAATTGCAGCAAAGTAAACGCAGCCATATTTTTTCATTGCTGCCACTACGGCCTCTGAGCGTTGCCCCTTACCCAACATTCCTTTTAATCCGCAGCCAATGATTCTGGGCGCATATTTATCCATGCGACCTGATGTGGTCGGACCAGCAGCACCTATGGCCTGTCCCGGACGTGCAGGGCTGGGTCCCATATAATAAATAATGGCTCCCGTCAAATCTACCGGAAGTGGTTTACCTGCATCCAAACCCTCAACCATTCGTTTATGAGCAGCGTCTCGAGCTACAAATATCTTACCGGTGATAAGTACGTTATCTCCGGCCACAAGAGACCGGGATACTGCCTCGCTTAACGGTGTAGTAATCCTAATTATTTCTCCCATTTTACTCACTCCTATAACTCTATTTCTGCATGCCGTACTGCGTGACAATTAAAATTAACGGCCACTGGCATTGCCCCAATATGAGTGGGTGCTGTCTCAATATTTACCTTGATCGCCGTTGTTCTTCCACCGAGCCCTTGTGGACCTACCCCAGTTCTGTTGACAAGATTAAGAAGTTCATCTTCCAATGCTGCATAACGCTCGTCCGGATGCCTGCTGTCCACACTACGAATAGCGGCCTTTTTAGCACATAGAGCAGCATATTCCAGTGATCCACCGATACCTACGCCGACTAGTAATGGTGGGCATGCGTCTGGACCTGCCGATTGAACTGCTTCTAAAACCACACGCTTCACACCTTCGATACCGTCAGCAGGTACCAACATTTTAACTACGCTTTGATTCTCAGCCCCAAAACCTTTAGTAGCAATTCTGATTTTAACCTTATCCCCTTCAACAATACGGATATATATAAAAGCAGGGGTATTGTCCTTGGTATTAATTCGATCAAATAGTGGCTCAGCTACAACCGATTTACGCAGAAAACCTTCCGTATACCCACGTGCGACACCTTCGTTAATTGCAGCCTCAAGATTCCCACCGATGAAATGCACATCTTGTCCGATTTCCATGAACACAAATGCCATACCACAGTCTTGGCAAATCGGTATTTTTTCGTTACGCGCAATGTCTGCATTCTCAATTAGTGCTCCTAATATATTGCATGCAACTGGTGAGACCTCATTTTTACAGCAGACTTTAAGCGCCTGATACACGTCTGATGGTAACTGCGTACCTGATGCTTGTACCATGCATGAAACCAAATCAGTGATTTTCGAAACATGAATTTCCCTCATAACTATTCCTCCAAACAATTAGTTTGTTTACTTGAAAAACTAGGCACTTGTAACTCTACTTTTTCCTCCTGTTATTTTCATTATAGCGAGAAATGAATTTTTTCCGAAATATCATATAGTCATGGTATAATAACCTAAAGTTATTGTGAGACATTGAGGGATAAATATGGATATACGAGCCCTGGAATATTTCATAACTGTGTGCGAACTACGAAATTTCACAGCAGCCGCTGACAGGCTTTACGTATCTCAGCCGGCTATTACTAAGGCTATTCATAAACTTGAAAGTGAACTAGGCTTATTATTGTTTGATCGGAATCAGAAACGGGTTGTTCCGACGGAAGAAGGAATTGTGTTTTATAACGAAGCTCGGGATATTTTAAGCCGGCTAAACAACGCACTAAATCTGATGAACGAATATAAAAATTTAACCAAAGGTTCTTTTCGAATTGCTATTCCACCAATGATTGGGGCCTATGTTTTTCCTCCGATATTTGCGGCCTTTAAGCAGCGATTTCCTAATTTAGATCTGGTAGCATTTGAGGAAGGTTCTTATGCAGCCGCTAATTTAGTCAGGAAAGAAGATGTACACGTTGGTCTTGTGACTCTCTCTCCAAATCTAAGAGACCTAGATTTTTGTCCGGTTACTACCCAAGAGATATTAGTTTGTCTTCCCCTTGGACATTCTCTAGCTGACAGACAACATCTAACATTTGAAGAATTAGAGCATGAACCACTAATCCTTCATAATGAGGGCTTTGCTTTACGAAAAATAATTGAACACGAATATTCGTCCCGTCATTTAACGCCCAAAGTAATATTGTCCTCTAACCAATTTCAAACTATTAAGGCATTAGTCGTTAAAGGTACAGGACTATCTTTTCTAACAACACTGTCAATAAATGATGCACCTAACATGGCAAAAGTCCCTCTTTTTCCTCCACTTTATCTAACAATCGGTCTTGTCTGGAAGCCAAACATTATATTGCCATTAGCATGTCAAACTCTTATAGATTTTGTTAAAGAATATTCGATAAGTACTAGATAATCCTTTGCTATACCGCCCATCCTTTTGCATAGTGCCATTACTCTGTAAAAAAACAAAAGAAGCTCCAAGTCAATTACCAGAGCTTCTAAGAACACACATATATTGTAATCCAATAAAAATAAATGTTACTCCCAGAATCGGTTTACCAGCAA
>Ga0366783_1054_pt1 | contig 16184 bp, 17 predicted proteins | sample TotcelN113001L10_FD_207059 | JGI IMG/M metagenome (GOLD analysis project Ga0366783, IMG submission 207059) | Enriched cells from coal bed in the Powder River Basin, Montana, United States - Total cells N11 rep2 HSBNCT.N11.300.1.L10 ... | reverse complement strand
TGCCTGCGATGCCTTGATTTAGAAGCCCGGCATGCGTAATCTGAGTATTTGGCAGGAGGGACTTCGATGATTAAAGTAGCGGTTATCTCGGTATCCGATGGCAGGCAGAGGGTGCATGAAGGATTGGCGCCTTATGTCAATGAATGTGCAGCTCGCATCAAGGCAGCACTTGCCACTGCTGGCGAAGTGGAAATTATTCAAGCTGATACTATTATACATGACAATGCAACAGCCAAATCTGTAGGGTTGGCTATATCAGCCGCGCAGCCGGACGCAGTTATTATCAACGTGCCGGTTTTTGCGTTCCCGAATTTTTCACTGATCGCCGCGTCGCTGCAGCAGGTGCCATGTTTGGCTATTGCGCCGGTAAACGGCATGTTGCCCGGACTGGGTGGTCTTCAGGCGGCGGTTAATGCCATTCGCCAGTGTGGATACCAATGTGACAAAGTGTGGGGCAATATCGAAGATGCGGCGACGTTTACAAAGGTCATGCAGTTCCTGCGAGCCGCATATGCAGTGACAGCTCTAAAAGGTCAGGTCTATGGACTCATAGGCGGGCGTAGTATTGGCATGGCTTCTGGGGCATGCAATCCGGACGCATGGATAAAGCTTTTCGGTGTGGATACTGAGCATATCGACCAATTGGAAATAATCCGCCGTGCCGAATACGTAGAGGCTCATAAAGTTGCCGCAGCGATGGAGTGGCTTACTGAAAAAATGGGATCTATCCGGTACGATGGTGATAAGTTCACTCCTGAATCGCTTAGTATGCAGATACGGTGCTATTATGCCACCAAGGAACTGATTGCCGAACGAAAACTTAGTTTTATCGGAGTGAAATGTCACTACGAATTGAGCGAATATTATTTTACTCAGTGTCTCGCGGCTGCGTTCTGTAACGACCCGTACGACTGGGACGGACCGAAAGAGCCGGTGGTCTATTCCTGTGAAGCAGATTCTGACGGCGCTCTTACCATGCAGATTATGAAGCTGATCTCCGGCAAACCCGCTCTGTTTTTTGACTTCAGACATTACGATGAAAATGAAGGCGTATTCGCTTTTTGCAATTGCGGAGCGATGGCGACCTGGTACGCCGGCAGAAACGACGACCCTGCCGAGAATCTTCGTCAGGTGAATCTGTGCCCGATAATCCCGAAGTACGGCGGGCAAGGCTGTCACGTGCAGTATATAGCTAAAGAAGGAGCAATGACGCTGGGCCGCCTGACCAGACAGCTTGGGCAATACAAGTTTACCGTGTTCAAAGGCAATTTCCGGCAATTCTCAGAAGAGAAGCTAACAGAAACCTGTCCGGTGTGGCCGCACGGTTTTGTAGAGGTGCAGGCCGATCCCTATCAGTTGATTGACCGATATGATAACAACCATATTCATGGCGTATATGGCGACTATATAGCAGAGATACAAAAATTCTGTGTATTGAAGAGTATAGAGTGTGAGGTGATTGTGTGAAAATCGCTGTTGCAATTGCGTCTGAAAATGCAATCCCATCAGCCTTTGTTGTATTCCGGGGTATCGAGTCCAGCATCCGCAAGGCGGCGGATCTGGGATACGACGGAATCGAACTGGCGTTAAAAGATAAGGACCAGGTCGACATCAGCACAGTAAAACGTTTAATCAAAGAGTATAATCTGGAGATACCTGTTGTATCTACCGGACAGGTTTTTGCCGGATCCAACTTATGGTTCACGTCAGCCGACCTTGCCGTTAGGCAAAAGGCGATTGAGGTTTTTAAAGGATTAGCCGAGGTTGCTGCCGAGTTTGGAGCCATGATCAACATGGGAAGGGTTCGAGGCTTTATCGCTGAAGGTGAGACGGCAGCGATAGCCGAAGAACGCTTCGGGCAGGTGGTTGGCGAGATCGCTTCCTACGCCCGGCAACTGGGAGTTGCGTTGATTTTAGAGCCGGTAAATCGTTATGAGATTAATTTTATCAATAACCTGGATGAAGGCGTTGATCTGATCAGGCGGCTGGGCATTCCCGGTCTGAAGCTGATGCCTGACGTTTTTCACATGAATATCGAAGATGTATCTATCGAAGGAAATATAGTTAAGTATATTGAGCATATAGCCTATATCCATTTCGCTGATAGCAACCGACTGGCACCCGGCTGGGGGCACCTTAACTTCCAGTCCATAGTTAACGCACTCAATGCCGTTGGTTATACAGGCTGGGTTTCAGTTGAAATTCTGCCTAAGCCAGATCCCGGTGCTGCGGCCCGGCAAGCTATCAATTATCTGAGAAACTACATACCAAGGAGCGAATAGCCGTATGGATATGATACCGGTTTGGATTGGTAATGATCATGGCGGTTACGAATTAAAAGTAAAAATCGTTGAATATTTACAGCAGCGCGGTATTCCGGTTAACGATGTCGGCTGTTCATCTACAGAAATTGTTCGCTATCCCTATTTCGCGGCCCAGGTAGCGGGTGCGGTTTCTGCAGGCCGAGCGGCAAGAGGCATCCTGATTTGTTCCACCGGTATCGGGATGAGTATTCTTGCCAATAAATTCAAGGGCGTACGGGCGTCACTGTGTACCAGCACCTATATGGGCAAGATGACTAGAGCTCACAATGACTCCAATCTCCTCTGCCTGGGCGGGCGGATCACCGGTCTGTTTGAGGCGCTTGACATCCTGGAAGCATGGCTTATTACAGAGTATGAGGGTGGGCGGCATTGTATATCTTTAGGACTAATGGAAGAGGCCGAAGCAGACTTGCTAACCGGTAATGCCTGGGAGCCAAGCAGCCCCATGCGGTAAAAAGGAGGAAGAGACTGTGACAATGGATGCTAGTAGAACGCAACAGCTAAAGCAGCTAGCCAATCAAATGCGTATCGATATCATTGAAATGCTGCATAACGTTAAAACGGGGCACCCAGGGGGCTCGCTTTCGGCAGTTGAGATACTGATTTCACTTTATTATCAGCACATGAAGGTAGACTGCAATAATCCGTGCTGTGGCGACAGGGACCGGTTCATAGCATCGAAGGGTCACTGCGCGCCAGTCGTTTATGTCACACTGGCTAATAAAGGCTTTTTTGACAAAGCCGAGCTTAAAAAATTACGACAACTAGGTTGTATGCTTCAAGGACATCCGGACATGAAGCAAATCCCCGGGATTGACATGTCGACAGGCTCTTTGGGCATGGGCCTTTCTGTAGGTGTTGGTATGGCATTGTCCGCTAAAATGGATAAACAAGACTATTACACCTACGTGCTTCTGGGGGACGGTGAACTACAGGAGGGGCAGGTCTGGGAAGCTGCAATGGCAGCGTCGAAATACGGATTGGACCATCTCATCGCCATTGTCGATTGTAATGGAGTGCAGCTTGACGGCCGCGTAGACGAGATTATGCCGGTAGGCGATGTGGGTAAGAAATTTGCCGCCTTTGGTTGGCATGTCGCTGAATGCGATGGTCATGATATCACTGCGATTGATGCAGCTCTGGATGGTCTTAAAGAGCTCCAAGACGTGCCTTGTGTCTTGGTTGCCCGAACAGTTAAAGGCAAGGGAGTATCCTTTATGGAAGGCAAGAACATCTGGCATGGCAAGGCCATTGAGGAAGCGGATTACAAGATTGCGATGCAGGAGCTGGGGGGTGCCTGTCAATGAAAGCCATGCGTGAGGCATATGGGGAAGCATTAGTCGAATTAGGCGCGGCCAACTCTTCGGTAGTGGTACTTGATGCAGATGTGGCGAGTTCTACACGGTCAATTTTATTTAGAAATGCATATCCGGATCGATTTTTTAATATTGGTATTGCCGAAGCTAACATGGCAGGGATAGCGGCAGGTATGGCGGCGTCCGGTAAAGTGCCATTTATCAATACGTTTGCTTTCCTGCTCGCATTGCGGGCAGCTGACCCGGTGCGCAGCCTGGTGGCTTATAACAAGCTCAGGGTCATATTGGCTGGGGCTTACGGCGGGTTTTCGGATTCCTATGATGGTGCTAGCCATCAGGCGGTAGAAGACGTGGCTATTATGCGGTCATTGCCAAATATGACGATCGTTGTCCCGGCCGACGAGCATCAGGTACGAAAAGCGGTTTTCGCTGCCGCAGAGTTTGATGGACCGGTATATCTTCGTCTTAGCAGGGCGGAGGTACCTGAGGTGTATAAAGCCGACAACGATTTTATTATTGGTAAGGGAGCGGTGCTCCGCACAGGAAGGGACGCCACTATTATTGCCAACGGCTATATGGTGACAAAAGCCTTAAGTGCAGCTGCGGAGCTGGCCCAGCAAGGAATAGAGGCTGAGGTTATTGACATGCATACCGTCAAGCCCATAGACCGGAGTCTAATACTTGCCTCAGCTGCAAGGACGGGAGCGGTTGTTACAGTTGAAGAGCATACCATTTATGGCGGGTTGGGTTCGGCCGTAGCCGAAGTTTTGAGCGGAAGCAATCCTACAGCGTTAGAAATATTGGGCATTAAAGATGTTTTTGGTGAGTCGGGGAGTTATGAGGGCTTACTGGCCAAATACGGCATGGATCAGCCGGCGATCATTGAGGCGGTTCGGCGGGTGATCGCCAAAAAAATCTAAAAGCCATGCACCATAATAATAGGAGGGAAATAGTATGCCACGGTTTTCAGCCAATTTGACAATGATGTTCCAAGAGCACCTGTTCATGGAACGGTTTGCCGCAGCCGCTAAGGCGGGTTTCAAAGCGGTAGAATTTATGTTTCCTTACGATTATGAGGTAGCCGATTTGAAACGGCAATTAGTGGATAATGATCTGGCGCTGGTGTTATTTAATCTCCCGGCTGGAAATTGGGCGGCGGGAGATCGGGGTATTGCGGTCGATCCGCGCCGTGCCGGGGAGTTTAGAGAGGGCGTTGCTAAAGCTGTAGCGTATGCGGTAGAGCTTGATGTGCCTGTACTCAACTGTTTGGTAGGTAAGAAGATCGCCGAAATTCCGGAGGAAGAGCAGCGGCAGGCAATGATACAAAACTTACAATTTGCCAGTGATGCGCTAATGAAAGCGGGGAAGCGGTTGGTGGTTGAGCCATTGAATTATCGCGATATGCCAGGGTTTTTCCTGAATACTACCGGTCAGGTTTTTACGGTGCTTGACGAAGTAGCACGGGATAATGCGTTTTTGCAATACGATCTCTATCATGCCCAGCGGGTTGAAGGTGAGCTTATCGGCACACTGGAAAAAAATCTGAGTCGTATGGGGCATATACAGATAGCTGATAATCCGGGACGGCATCAGCCCGGTACGGGAGAAATTAATTTCACCGGTGTCTTTAAAGCAATTGACCAATGCGGGTACAGCGGGTATGTGGGGCTGGAATATATCCCCCTTGGCAGCACACTTGATTCGCTCAGTTGGATGAATGAATATGGCTACTCACTTTCATGCTAGGAGGAAATAAGAATGAATAAAGTGATCGGTTTTATCGGCTTAGGCATAATGGGAAAGCCGATGAGCAAGAATTTGATAAAAGCAGGACACAATGTAGTAGTATATGACGTGGTGCAAAGCGCAGTGGACGAAGTTGCTGCGTTCGGAGCAAAGGCGGGTAAGTCACTGAAGGATGTAGCCGCACAGGCAGACATAATTATTACGATGCTTCCTAATTCGCCCCATGTAAGGCAGGTAATGCTCGGTATCGACGGAGTCATTGAAGGGGCAAAGCCGGGCACGCTGGTCGTGGATATGAGCTCGATCGCTCCGCTGGTAGCCAGAGATGTGGCAGCGAAATTAGCGGAGAAACATATTAGGATGCTGGATGCTCCGGTAAGCGGCGGTGAACCGAAAGCCATTGACGGCACGCTCTCGATTATGGTTGGTGGCAGTCAGGATGACTTTGATGAGGCGCTGCCGCTTTTAAAATGTATGGGAAGCTCAGCTGTGCTTGTAGGGGATGTTGGGGCCGGCAACGTGACGAAACTGGCTAACCAGATCATCGTAGCAGTCAATATAGCCGCCGTTTCGGAAGCTCTCACTCTGGCGACGAAGGCCGGTGTAGATCCGCAATTGGTCTTCGAGGCTATTAAGGGCGGGTTAGCAGGCAGTACGGTACTAAATGCAAAAGCACCGCTAATGTTTCAGCGTAAGTTTAACCCGGGATTCCGGATCAATCTGCATATTAAAGACTTGGGGAATGTCCTTGAAACAAGCCATGAAGTTGGGGTGCCACTGCCGTTAACTGCTTCCGTAATGGAAATTATGCAGGCTCTTAAGGTAGACGGTCACGGTGATGCTGACCATGGGGCGCTGGTTCTGCATTACGAAAAGTTAGCCCGGACCCAGGTTGTCTCCAAGGAATGATTGACGTAAAAAATAAAGAGGCCCTGGGGCCTCTTTATTTATGGAAGTCGTTAAATGCTAAAAAAATCGCCGAACCATCAATGACGGATACGCTTTAAGAACGACTTTGTACGTTCCTGCTGTGGATACTCAAAAATTTCAGTTGGGGAACCTTCTTCAACGATTACGCCTTGGTCCATAAAGATAACGCGGTCAGAGACTTCGCGGGCAAAACCCATCTCATGGGTCACGACCACCATAGTCATACCGTCTTCTGCCAGTGCTTTCATGGTGAGCAGCACTTCTCCCACCAGTTCGGGATCAAGTGCTGATGTCGGTTCATCAAAGAGCATAATTTTGGGGTTCATCGCCAGGGCCCGGGCGATCGCGACCCGCTGCTGCTGGCCGCCGGACAATTCGCGGGGATAGCTGCCTGTTTTGTCAGACAGGCCGACTTTCTGCAAAAGTTCGAGAGCGTTTTGCTCGGCCGCAGCACGTGTCATGCCTTTGACTACTAACGGAGCCTCGATTACATTCTCTAAGGCCGTCTTATGGGGGAAGAGGTTAAAGCGTTGAAATACCATGCCGATTTGCGCTCGCAATTGGCAGAGGTCACTTTTTTCATCGATTTGCTGACCGGAAAAGTATAGTTTGCCTGATTGGATAGGCTCTAAATGATTGATGCAGCGTAGCACAGTGCTTTTCCCTGAGCCGCTGGGACCGATAATGACGACTTTCTCTCCTTCCTGCAGGTTAAGGTTAAAGTCTTTCAGCACATCCACGGCGCCAAAGGATTTATATACATTTTGCATTTCCACAATATAGCTCATTGGCGTGCCATCCTTTTTTCCAGATTGTCGGCGATGATCATAAATACCGAGTTCATGATCAGGTATAGAACGGCAATGATGGTATATACCTCAAAACTCCGAAACGTAGTGTATATAATCTGCTCACCGGTACGGAAAAGTTCAGTGATGGTTACAAGTGACGCGATGGAAGAATTTTTTAGCGTCATGATAAATTGGTTGACCAGCGGGGGAATGCATATTTTAGTGGCTTGTGGCCCGATAATGCGGACCATAGCCTGCCGGTAGTTCATACCGACTGATAATGCGGCTTCCATCTGTCCTTTGTCAACAGCCTGAATGCCTGCTCTGATAATTTCAGTAATGTAAGCGCCTGTGTTGATGGCGAGACCAAGAATGCCTGCCGTCATGCTGGAAAGCTTAATGCCGAGCTGGGGAAGGCCAAAATATAAAATAAACAACTGTACCATAACGGGTGTTCCCCGGATAATCCATACATAAAAAAATGCGATCGAAGTTAGGAGGGGGTTTGATGATATTCGGCACAATGCTCCTGCTATGCCGAATATCATTCCTAACAGCAAAGAAAAGAAGGATATTTCCAGGGTAACCCAGCAGCCGTCGAGCAATATGGGGAGTTTGGATAGTATTACCGAATAGTCGAGGTTCATGGGTTACAGTCCTTTCGCTGCTATTTGCCTGCCGTAATCCACTTCTTGAATAATTTATCGGCCTCGCCGTTTTGCTTCATCTCTTTGAGTGTGCTATTGACAATATCGATCAGCTCTTTGTCGCCTTTTTTAACGGCAATACCCAGAGAAGACTTGGTGAAGGGGTCGCCTACTACTTTGACGGTAGGGTGAACTTTATTATATTCGAGCTGATTCAGCAAATCGTTGATGGCGGCGTCCAAGCGTCCGTTTTCCAAATCCATCAGGTAATCAACCGTTTCTTTATAGCTCTTAATGGTGATATTGGCCCCTTTTTCTTTCATTTCATTGGCTACTTTTTCACTGGTGGCTCCTGTTTTTACCCCAACCACTTTACCATTTAGGTCTTTAGTACTTTTAATGTCAGTGTTTTCGGAGCGAACGACCAGCACCATTCCTGTATCCATATAGGGGTCGGCGAAATCTACAACTTCTTTCCGTTGATCAGTGATATACATGGCGGCGATGACTAAATCTGCCTGGCTGTTTTGCAGCGACGGGATCAGGCTGGTAAACTGCATTTCGCGGATTTCAAGGGGAACGCCGATTTTTTTGGCGATTGCTTCCGCAACGTCAATATCATAGCCGATAATTTTATTGGTTTTTTCGTCGTGATATTCGAACGGACGATAATTACCGGTGGCTAATACCAGCTTGCCATTTTTCTTGATTTCGTCGATACGGGTCAGTTTCTTTTCTGCCTGGTTAGCGGCTGGGGCTTGACCGCAGCCTGCTGCCAAAAATGCCAGTACCAGCAGAGTAAGGGTAACCAGTGACAATTTCCGTAACCAATTCATACGTAACTCCTTCTTCCATATAAATTTTATAATAAGGGCATACGCCTTATCACCAACGCAAAATGGAGCCTGTATCAAGAAATACAAGGCTCCATTGCCGATTAACGAAAATGCCCCCTGGACTATAGTAAGTCAGGGGGCATCATTGCCGTTTTATATTTTATTATTCGCAAGTATAACAAAGATAAGGGCGTTGTGCAAGGCTTTTTATGGACATTTGTCTCAATGTGAGATATAATTTTGGCAAGATCGATGGATGAGCGATGACGCTCTGCCGCAGGGCATGCTGCGCAGAGCGTTTTTTTCATTTATCAGCGAGAATCGCACAAGTATACGGTAAAGTAGGAGAAAATCGAAAACGGGGTGAAACACATGCTGATGGTAGGGAATGGGCGTCTGATTACCAGGAGCGAAACCGAACGTTACCTGGCTGATGGTTGTGTAGTCATTGATAATAATACGATTGTTGAAGTCGGACCAACGGCAGGTATGCAGCAGAAATACCCTGCGGCACGGTTCCTCGATGCCAGGGGACGTGTCATCATGCCAGGACTCATTAATACCCATATGCATTTATATAGTACGTTTGCCAGAGGCATGGCGCTCAAGGATGCTCCTCCTAATGACTTTTCGCAAATTCTGGAGAGGCTGTGGTGGCGGCTGGATAAAGCGCTGACTGCCCAGGATATCTATTACAGTGCCATGGTGCCGCTCCTGGATTGTGTTAAAAACGGTACGACTACGATTTTTGATCATCACGCCAGCCCTGGTAAGGTTCAGGATAGTTTGTTCACGATAGCGCAGGCCTGCCGGACGGCCGGAGTACGCGCTTGTCTCTGTTATGAGGTATCCGACCGGGATGGCGGAGAAGTTGCCGTACAGGGAATTCACGAGAATCGGCAGTTCATTACGCACTGTCAGCGCAGCGGCGATGAAATGCTGCAAGGGATGTTTGGTCTCCATGCATCGTTTACCCTCGGCGATTCAACCTTAGAGCGCTGTGTTCAGGCTGCTCAGGGCACAGGAGCCGGGTTTCACGTACATACCGCAGAGGCGGCTGCAGATGTGGCTCATTGTCAGAGCCACTATGGTAAGAGGGTGGTCGAACGGTTGGCTGCCTTCGATATCTTGGGTGAGAAAACCATTGCCGGACATTGCGTGCATGTGAATGAAGCGGAAATGGACTTACTGCAAAGAAGCTGTACCCATGTGGCGCATAATCCAGAGTCGAATATGGGCAATGCGGTTGGAGGGGCGCCGGTCATTGAGATGATGCAGCGTGGCATTCGGGTTGGACTGGGTACTGACGGCTATACCAGTGATATGTTTGAATCCTTAAAAGCCGCCAATCTGCTGCATAAGCACCGGCTTCAAAATCCTAGTGCCGCCTGGCAGGAACCGCCAACGATGCTGTTTGAACATAACCGTATGTTTGCTGAAAAGTACTTTCCCCGGGCCATGGGCCGCATCGAACCAGGCGCTTATGCCGATATTATTATAGTGGACTACGATCCGCCGACGCCGCTGCAGGCAGATAACCTTAATGGTCATATCCTGTTTGGTATGTCCGGCCGCTGTGTCGATACGACGATCATTCACGGACGTGTCGTCATGTTGGAGCGGCAATTCACAGATATTGATGAAAGAGAAGTTCACGCCAAGGCTCGGGAGTTAGCTGCAGACCTATGGCGACGCTTTTGAAGGTGATAAAATGATAGCATTGCGTAACATTGAACAGACCGTTCAAAGAACAGCGGAAGCGATGAAAGAAGTTCTAAAAATTGATGTTGAAGTTGTCGATACTGAGATGATCCGCATTGCCAGCACCGGTCAGTATCAAGATCAGCGAGGCCAGGTGATGGTCGAGGGGTTTGTCTACCAGCATGTGCTGAAGACCGGACATACGGTAGTGATTGAGCACCCTGGCGAGCACCCTTTGTGTGATCCCTGCCCCCGTCGCGGACAATGCTGTGAGGACGCGGAAATGGCTGCCCCGATTCTGGTTGCCGGCCAACCGGCTGGGGTTATCGGGCTGGTCAGCTTTGATCCGGTTCAAACTGGACGTCTCTTAGCAAACCGGGAATGGATGCTGCGTTTTATTGAAAAGATGGCCGAACTTATTGCCGGAGAGTTATCCGGATTGGAAGCAGCTGAATTGCGGCCGGAGTCTGCGCTAAGTTTAAGCAGCTTAGAGAAAGAAACTATTCTAAAAGCCTTGGCCGAGGTAGTCGGGCAGGTGAGAGGCAAGGAAAAAGCGGCCGAGATGCTGGGCATCAGCCGGGCGACATTATACCGAAAATTAAAGGAATACAAGATCGGCTAAAATCGACGGCGCCCTCTAGACAAATGTCTCATTGTGAGATACAATCATGAGAGATTAATTATATATCTGAGCAAAGATGCTCTGCAGTCATTTATTTGACCGCGGAGTTTTTTTATTTTGAGCCCGCCCTGGCGCGGTCTATGATTCGTCGTTGCTGCTGCTGCACATTGTAGGTAGCATAAAGGTTCCACTTCTTTGAGCGGCGGTCTATGATTCGTCGTTGCTGCTACGGCACATTGCGGGTAGCACAAAATTTCCACTTCTTTGAACGGGGAGAAATTACATGAGCGCAGCAACTCAAAAGTCATGGTTGATTCAAGGTCTGGTACTGGCTGGTGCGCTTACCGGAGCGCTAGCTGTGGGAGCAATCTTTATTTTATTGGCTAAATCCAATCCCATAACCGCTTACGGTGTGATGCTCAGCGGTCCTTTTGCCAGCAGTTTCGGCTTTTCGGAAACACTGGTGCGCTGTACACCGCTTTTATTGGTCGGGCTGGGTATTATTGTCTCGTTTCGCACCGGTATTTTAAATATCGGCGGCGAGGGGCAGATGCTGATGGGGGCCGTCACGGCTGCAGCGATTGCGCTGCAATTCCCTGATTTGCCTACGGTGCTGCTATTGCCTGCCGTCTTAATAAGCGGAGCGGCCGCCGGTGGCCTGTGGGGCGCTTTAGCCGGCTGGCTGAAAGCCTGGCTGGCGGTTAATGAAATTCTCAGCACGGTTATGCTGAACCAAATTGCCGCCCAGTTATATCTGTTTTTCATACGGATTTTCCTGATTGATCCGCAAGAAGTCGCTCTGGGGACCGGGGTTCCGCAAACAGCCCTAATTCCGCATGCATTATGGCTGGAGCGGATCATTCCGGGGACTCGCTTACACACCGGCTTTTTACTGGCAGTCCTATTGGCGGTACTGGTGTATATCTTTTTGTGGCGTACCACGGTCGGATACCGGATGAGGGCTGTGGGGGCCGGTCCTGATGCAGCCCACTATGCCGGTATAAAAGTTGAGTGGTATCTGGTGCTGGCTATGCTGTTGGGCGGCGCGTTTGCCGGCCTGGCGGGCGCGATAGAAGTAGTGGGTGTTCACCACCGGGCATTGGAGGATATCTCGGCAGGCTACGGGTTCAGCGGTATCGTAGCCGCGTTATTTGGACGGCTTCACCCTCTGGGTATTATTCCGGCTTCCGTTCTCTTCGGAGCGTTAATCCTGGGTGCGGACATGATGCAGCGGGCAATCAATATCCCTGCGGCAATGGTGCTGGTCATTCAGGGATTGGTCATTTTGTTTATTGTGTCGGCTGATTTAATTCTGCGTAAACCCGAACTTTTACGTAAAGTGAGCAATGTATTTGCCAAAAAGGACGACAAGGAGGAAGAGTGCAGTGGGTGATATGGCAGGTCAGGGCATAGCTCTTGGCATCTTGGCTACCGGTATTCGCTTGGCAACTCCATACCTGTTGGCCGCTTTGGGCGAACTATTTACCCAGCGCTCAGGCATATACAACTTAGGCTTGGAAGGCGTTATGCTGATGGGAGCCTTCACTGGCTTTTTTGTTACCTTGACCTCCGGCAGCCCCTACATCGGGTTGGCAGCGGCAATGGTAGTCGGTGCAGGTATGGGATTAATTATGGGTCTGGTCAGCATTACGCTGAAGGCGGAGCAGGGGATCAGCGGTATCGGCTTGTTTATGCTGGGATGGGGACTGTCCGGCTTGTTCTACCGGCTATATGTCGGGGGTATTACCAATATCAATGGACTCGAACCGGTGGCTATTCCTGTGCTGAGCAGCATACCTTTTCTGGGGCCGGCTCTTTTTTCGCATACCATTGTCGTATATCTGGCATTTCTGCTGGTACCGGTCTGCTGGGTCGTTCTGTTTAAGACCAAGTGGGGGCTAAAGGTGCGTGCTGTCGGAACCACTCCTCAGGCGGCTGATACATTGGGAGTCAGTGTAAACCTCATTCGCTATCAATGTTTGATACTAGGTAGCATGATGGCCGGTCTGGCCGGGGCGGCGCTAACGGTAGGTAATACCCATATGTTTGCTGATAATATTACCGCCGGACGTGGCTTTATTGCCGTGGCTCTTGTCTATTTCGGCCGGTGGAGTCCCTGGGGGATACTGGCAGGGGCACTGCTATTCAGCATGGCTGACTCGGCCCAGCTTTGGGTACAGGTTCTCGGCATTAACTTCCCCTATGAACTGGCAGTGATTCTGCCGTATGTAGTTACCATTATCGCTCTGGCTATGACTTTCGGACGCATCTGGGCTCCAGCCGCGCTGGGCAAGCCCTATGAACGCGGTGCCCGGGGGTAGCAATAAATAATAGTTAATTTAATTAGGAGGACAAGCACATGAAGCGTATGGCAAACATGACAAAACTGTTTCTGGTTGCTCTGACCGGTATCTCGCTGCTGCTGGGCGGCTGTGGAACCAAAGCCCCAACCCCTTCTGAGGCGCCAAAGGCGCAAAAACTCAAAGTAGCGCTGGTTATTCCGAGTACGATTGATGATTTGGCCTGGTCCCAGTCCATGTATGAAGCATTAAAAAAGAATGACAAAATTGAATTGGTTGTAAGTGAGCGGATGGGTAAACCTGTGGACGCCAGTGCGGCCATACGCCAGTACGCGACCCAGGGGTATGACATTATTATCGCCCACGGCGCTCAATATTACGGTATTTTGAAAGAAATCACCCCTGAATTCCCCAAGATTACGTTTGCCTATGGCACCGGTGCTCAAAGCGGCCCCAACATCTTCGCCTATGAGCCTCAGGCTCAGGAAGGCGCCTACCTGATGGGGTTGATGGCCGGTAAAATGTCTAAATCTAAAATAGTAGGTATTGTTGGTCCGGTAGAAGCCGGCGATGCCATTAAATATAACCGGGGCTTCCAGCAAGGCGTCCTGGCGGCTAATGCTAACGTTAAGCTGCGGATTGCATACACAGGCTCCTTCGGTGATCTGGTGAAGGCCGCTGAAATTGCTAAAACCCATATGGATGCCGGCGCTGATATTCTCACCGGTTCTTCCCAGCAAGTACCTGGCGCGATCAAAGCTGCCGCTGGCAAACCCGGAACGTACTGGCTGTCAACCGATATGGACCAAAGCAGTATAGCGCCTGATACCGTATTGGCTTTCCAAACCTACAACTGGGAAAAAATTGTGGCAAAAATGATTGAGCTGCGTAAGAGCGGCACTATCGGCGGCCAAACCATGTCCTTATCCTTTGCCGATGGTACGCTGGAACTAAAATACAATCCTAAACTGGTAGACAAGATTCCGCAGGACGTAAAAGACGCTGTGGAAAAAGCCAAGAAAGATATCGCCAGCGGCGCTTTAAAGATCGATATTTCCAAGTAATAAGAAACGGCTGACCGGGGGAGAGGTGAAAACGGTGAACCAAACAATTGAAGCTTTGGCGATGCGGGATATAACGAAGCGCTTCCCCGGGGTACTCAGCAATGATCGTGTAAGTATTAAAATTAAAGCAGGTGAAGTGCTGGCCCTGCTGGGGGAAAATGGCGCCGGCAAAACTACGCTGATGAACATCCTCTACGGGCTGTACCAGCCTGACGGCGGGGAAATACTGATCAACGGGGAGCCGGTGCAGATCGGCTCTCCGCGTAAGGCCATCGATCTTGGTATTGGTATGGTGCATCAGCATTTTATGCTGGTACCTACGCTGACAGTAAGTGAGAATATTGCATTGGGGCTGGATATCGGTAAAGGGCCCTTTCTTGATCTCAAGGCAGTCGCCGCCAAAATCCGTGAAATATCTGCTGCATATGGTTTGTCGGTTAACCCGGATGCCTACGTATGGCAGCTAAGTGTTGGTGAACAGCAGCGGGTGGAAATCGTCAAAGCGTTATACCGGGGAGCCCAACTGCTGATTCTTGACGAGCCAACAGCGGTATTGACACCGCAGGAGGCCGAAGAACTGATGGTATTGCTGCGAAACATGGCTGCCCGCGGCCGGTCGGTAATTATTATCAGCCATAAACTAAGCGAAGTCATGGCTATTAGTGACCGGGTGACCGTGCTGCGCGATGGTCGTGTGGCCGCCACTGTTCAGACAACAGATACGTCTCCCGAGCAGCTTGCCCGCCTGATGGTGGGCAGGGATATGCAGGTATTTGAACGGGACTTTGAAACCAGTTGCGGGCCTGCCCTGCTTTCAGTATGTGATTTGGAAGTAACCAGTGATAAGGGAACACCCGCTTTGCGAGGCATATCTTTGGATGTTTGTGCCGGTGAAGTGCTTGGTATCGCCGGCGTATCGGGCAATGGACAGAAAGAGTTCGCGGAAGCGGTTAGCGGCTTGCGCAAGGTGGAAGCAGGCAGCATACTTCTCTGCGGTAATGACATTACCAACCTTGCCCCGCGGCAGATTATTGACCAGGGCTTGGGATATATTCCCGAGGACCGGCTGCATGTCGGTACTATCAGCTCCTTCTCCATCTGGGAAAACATGATTTTAAAAGATCATCACCTGTCTCCCTATGCCCGGGCCGGCTTCCTGCAGAACCGGGCGATCCGTTCCCGTAGCGCGGAATTGGTGAAAGAGTATGGGGTCAAAACGCCACATCTGGATACACCCACCGGACGTTTATCCGGCGGTAATATTCAGCGCCTGATCCTGGCCAGGGAAATTACCCGCTCGCCCAAGGTTCTTATAGCGGCTTATCCAACCCGCGGTCTGGATATTGGCGCCACCGAGTATGTTCACTCGATGCTGCTCAAAGCCCGGGAGCAGGGGATGGCGGTTGTACTGATATCGGAAGATCTGGAAGAAATCAGCAAACTTAGTGACCGTGTCGCTGTTTTCTTTGACGGGCGCATTATGGATGTGCTGCCTGTGCAAGAGGCGGATGAGCATACGATGGGGATGCTCATGGCCGGTATGCAGGAAAAGGCAGGCTAAAATTCCAAGAAGAGGTCGAATGATGATTGTTCATTGACCTCTTTTTGATTCATCACATCCTCCGGGTTTGCAGTCTAGACATAGTCCGACGGAAGAAGCGCCAATGCAATGCTCCGATGCTAGCGATTATCCTACGTTTATACAGAGTCATTTCTTCTGCCTCCAGCTCGAAAGACCGATTTAGAGGTCTTTTGAAGCAATAAAATCTATTACTTCTGTACGCACGACAGGAGCGAGGAGAATCACAGGGCAGTTGGTCGAATATTTGTAGATGCTAGACAAGTGTCTCATTATGAGATATACTTGTGTTAGTAAAATAAAAATAGCATTCCAAAGTCTTTTAAAT
>Ga0366783_1052_pt1 | contig 16291 bp, 13 predicted proteins | sample TotcelN113001L10_FD_207059 | JGI IMG/M metagenome (GOLD analysis project Ga0366783, IMG submission 207059) | Enriched cells from coal bed in the Powder River Basin, Montana, United States - Total cells N11 rep2 HSBNCT.N11.300.1.L10 ... | reverse complement strand
AAGCGGCTTGCCCCCCATTGCATAGACATCACTCAGGCTGTTAGCCGCAGCAATCTGTCCGAAGGTATAGGGGTCATCAACCATCGGTGTAAAAAAGTCTACTGTCTGAATTAGCGCGACTTCATCACTAAGTTTATACACCCCGGCGTCATCAGCAGTATCAATGCCGACGATTACGTTTGGATCTGTTGGTTTGGGCAATTGGCGCAGCACGTGCGCCAGGGCTCCAGGCCCTATTTTAGAGGCTCAGCCGCCGCTTTGTGTATAAGCTGTCAGCTTAACCATACAGCATCACCTCCTGGTGAATCTTTCGAAAGCTGTACACAGTATGCACATATATATGTTATTATACTTATTCCCTATAAATCCCTTTTTCATAGCATAACCCTCTGCTGCTGCGCTGCATATACTGACAGTAGTTTTTTTAGGGGGCGATACCATGGTTGATGACGATCTTCCGATTATTGACTTAGTGCTAGCTGACATCAATGCGGTTGTCCCCAACTTTAGTTCACTGGTCGCTTCTTACCGCCTGCTGGTTGGCTCGGCTGAAGAAATAAGACGGACACCGGGCGTCCCCACCGAAATTTTCCAACGATCGGTTCTGCGCTATGATAGAACGGGAACGCTGATTGACATCTTACTGGAGCTGCTCTGCTGTAAAATTGCATTTGCCAGCAAATTTTTAGGTACCGTGTGCGCTCCCATCGATTTGCCCCGTTACTTTGCCAATGATTCGGAGGCTGACTATACTCTCCAGCATACAGCGGAGCAAGTAGTGCTCATTGAACTGCTCCGGCTGATTTTGTCTTGCCTCTGTGAACAAAGTCCCTGTTTTGGACCACCGCCGCCGGGAATCGGCTGCCCTCCTGTTCCAGCCCCATGCTGCCCTGTTTCGCCCACTGCTACACCTGCTCCGGCAAACCAGGGCACTACAGATCTCGATCAAGATGCCGGAGATCTCCTTAGTGAAATCGCTCCTGAGGTATTAACAAATCTCACTAACATAACTACTCCCCAGCCTACTACGCCTACCACTCCTATCGGCTCTTCCACCTCCTCTGGTCAGGTAACTTTCTCCCGCCACTTAGATCCTCCGATACATCGAAAACATTATGGAAAAGGAACTATCATCAGAAGACCTACTACATAAAGGCCAGACTTGTCTTACACGCTAAGTTGTAATACAATAAACATGGTTACCAACTCCGGAGGAGGGCTTACCATGTCAAAAGACCCGGATTTTTATCCGACCAATGATTCATCCTTGCGTAATAAGGTATTTAAATATATCAAATCTCAAATTATTAACGGTATCTACAGCCCGGGGGAAACGCTGCTGGAACTCAAGCTGGCCGACGAACTGGGCGTAAGCAGGACCCCGATCCGTGAAGCCATCCGGCTATTGGAAGTAGAAGGTCTGGTAGAAACAACAGCCAAAAAAGGGGCTGTCGTTTTGGGAATCTCACAGAAAGATGTCGAAGATATCTATGCTATACGTGAACTGGTCGAAGGCCTTGCTGCGCGCCTGGCTGTAGAGCGTATGAATCCGCTTGAACTGCGCGACCTGCAGAAAACCTTTGATCTTATGGAGTTCTATGCACAGAAAAATGATGTAGAAGAATTGGCAGAGCTTGATAATCGCTTTCATCAGCTAATTTATGAAGCCTCAGGCAGCAAAATCCTAAACCTCACTCTTAGCAACCTGCATCAATACATACAATTGGCCCGCTTAGAATCATTGAAAATGAAAAACCGCCTTCCCTGCACCATCGCAGAACATCAGGCAATACTGGGAGCTTTTCTCAGCAAGGACCCGAATAGTGCCGAGACGGCTTTAACCGAGCACGTTAAACAGGCCCGTTTATACTGGAACAAACATGAAAAAGCCACTGATCCGAAATAGCGGATCAGCGGCTTTTTTTTATTTGCAGCAAGCATCTGGCGGACAGCCGCCGAATTCTTTGTGATATCCGCACGGCTCCAGATGAATAACAACATCACAGATACCAAACAGCTCGCAAATCGCAGCCTCTAATTCATCGCAAACTGTGTGTGCTTTATCCAGATGCATATCCTTATTAAGAATAATGTGGACATCAATCATGCGAGTACTTCCCGAACGCCGTGTTCTCAGCTCATGACAATTAATAACCGCCGGATGGCTTTCTATTATGCGGATAATCTGTTCTTCTTCCTCTTTAGGCAGACTCATATCCATCAGTTGATAGATACTCTTTTTAGTCATATCATAGCCGGCCTTAAAGATAACACCGGATACCGCTATCGCTATTAACGGATCCATCCATACCAAGCCGGTGATTTGAACGGCTGCCAACCCGGCAAGAACGCCAACCGACGTCCAGATATCGGCGCTTAGGTGAATAGCATCCGCCTCTAAAGCATGTGAGCCGGTCAGTTTAGCTACTGCAAAAAGACGCCGGGAAACAACATAGTTCACCACGATCGAAAGCAGCATGACCGCCATACCATAACTTAAGTGTTCAAGCCTGCTGGCGGTAGAGAGTTTACCTACCGCCTCATAAACAATCCATCCTGCCGCGCCCAGGATTAGCAGCGCCTCTACCGCCCCGGAGATATTCTCTATTTTACCGTGCCCATAGGCATGCGTTTCATCAGGAGGCTTGCCTGATTTGCGCACTGCAAACCAGGCTATAATAGCCGCCATTAAATCAACGCCTGAATGCGCAGCCTCTGATATAACACTCACTGATCCAGTCAAAAAACCAACCAGTAATTTAACGATAACCAGCAGGCTGTTTGAAATTACAGACAAGTACGCAACTTGTTGCTTTAACTGTTGATGCGACTTCAAGTGACACCCTCCCAAAATCGCAGGTCTTCCAATGACTAACCGAAGACAAAGAAAACCCGCGGTACTTTTAGGTCCCGCAGGCTTTGCTGCTGCTTTTTTGCCCGGCGCTTCCCGCGCCTGACCTTCTATTATTATATGCAGGAGTCATTATTTAGTCAATTTGTCTATGTATCTAAATATCGACTATCCGATTTGCGCCATGTGCTGCACAGGATATCCGGCAGCAGCTAAATCATCGCATAGCACCTTTTCATCACCCACGTCAGCCCGGATAACAAGTTCTTTGCGGCCGTCGCCAAGTGGGTAACTTGCCAGTGAGCCGATGCTCAAGCCGTGTTTCTTAAATACAGCCGTAATATCATGCAGGATGCCAACATTATCAGTAACAATAAGTGTCAATCGCTTTTTGCCGGCTGCCAAGCCCATTACATCAACAAAGCATTTGAATATATCGGTCTCGGTAATAATGCCGACAACCTTGTTTTCAGTATCAACAACAACCAACCCACCGATCTTATTATTATACATCAGCAGTGCAGCCTCTTCGATCGTAGCATCTGCACAAATAGTAATGACATCAGTCTTCATGACGTCTTTGACCTGCATCTTTGCCAGCAGGTAGTTGAGCTCGAAAATAGATAGTGTTGTTGCCGGTGAAGGCGATACTTCCCGCAGATCGCGGTCAGTCACAATACCCAGTAACCGGCCATTGTCATTTACTACCGGCAGCCGGCGGAATTTGTGGGCACGCATCTTTTCGAAAGCATCTGCAACTGTGCTTTTGGGGGTTATGGTGGTGGGGTTAGGTGTCATCCGTTTAGCCACAAACATGTCCATCTCTCCTCGTATTGCAATTGTTATTTTTATCATACCATATTCTTGAAATCAACGGAAATGAAAAAAGACTTGTGCCCGCTTCTTAGCCGCAGCACAAGCCTTATTATTGCTTTAGCCTCCTAAATAGGCCTTTCGGATTTCCTCGCTTTGGCTGAGTTCCCGCGCTGAGCCGGACAGTGTAATTCTACCTGTTTCAAGCACATAGGCGGTGCTGGCGATGGAGAGCGCCATGTGTGCATTCTGCTCAACAAGCAGAATGGTTGTTCCACCTGCATTTATGTCCTTAATAATAGAAAAAATTTCTTTAACCAAGAGTGGCGCGAGTCCCATAGAAGGCTCATCCAACAGCAGCAATCGCGGACGACTCATCAGCGCACGGCCCATGGCCAGCATCTGCTGTTCACCACCAGATAGTGTGCCTGCAAGCTGCGAACGGCGTTCAGCCAGTCGCGGGAAGCGCTCAAAGACTTGGTTCATATCAGCTTCGACGGCCTTGGAGTCTTTTCTCAGGTATGCACCCAACTCCAAGTTCTCGAGAACAGACATATTGGCAAAAACACGGCGGCCTTCCGGAACCTGCGAAATTCCTATGGACACAATATTATGTGCGGCAATACCGGTAATACTCTTTCCTTCAAAAAGGATTTGGCCTGTCTTGGGCTTCAGCAGGCCGGAAATAGTACGGAGTGTTGTACTCTTACCCGCACCGTTGGCGCCGATCAAGGTAACGATCTGTCCCTCGTTAACCTCCAGGCTGATGCCCTTCAGCGCATGAATACCGCCATAATATACATTGATATTATCTACTTTTAGCATCAGTGCACCTCCTCACCGAGGTAAGCCTCGATAACCCTCGGATTATTCTTGATTTCATGAGGAGTTCCATGAGCGATAATACTGCCATATTCCAGCACATAAATGCGTTCGCAGACACCCATGACCAAATTCATGTCATGCTCGATGAGCAAAATAGTAAGGTTAAATTCTTTGCGAATCCAACGGATCATATCCATAAGTTGCTGGGTTTCTTGCGGGTTCATGCCTGCAGCCGGTTCGTCAAGCAGCAGCAGTCGCGGCTGCGCTGCCAGCGCTCGCGCAATTTCAAGCCGTCGTTGCTCCCCATAAGGGAGATTGCGGGCGATTTCATCTTTCTTATGGTCGAGTTTAAAGATTTCCAGAAAACGTATCGCCTTTTTCTCAATTTCGGCTTCCTCTTGATGATAGCGACCCATACGCAGGATTGACTCAAGGAGGCCATATTTTACATGAAAATGATAGGCAATTTTTACATTGTCCAGCACGGTAAGATCAGAGAATAGCCGGATATTCTGAAAAGTCCGGGCAACGCCCCGCTGGGTTACCTGATAGGGTTTTAAGCCAACAATATTTTTGCCGTCAAATTCGATTTCGCCTTCGGTTGGCTCGTATACACCGGTCAGCATATTAAATGCTGTGGTCTTACCCGCTCCGTTAGGCCCAATTAGCCCTACTAATTCACCATTATTAATTTCAATGCCAAAGTTGGAAACGGCGCGAAGACCGCCAAACACCTTGGAAAGCTTAGTTGCCTTGAGCAGTGCCACTCTTGCCACCTCCGCGCTTCAAGCTGCCGAACATTTTAAGACTGAGTTCCTTATTGCCAAACAACCCCTGCGGTCTGTAAAGCATAAGTACAATCAGCATCAGGGAATAGATCACCATACGCCACTCTGGATAACTGGCCAGCGCCGCTGACACAAAGGTGAGCAAAATGGCCGCCGTTATGGAACCCGATATACTGCCAAGACCGCCAAGCACCACCATTGTCAAGATATCAAAGGAACGCATGAAGGTAAACGAGGCCGGGTGAGCAATATAAAAATAGTGAGAAAATAGAGCACCGGCAACACCGGCGAATGATGCGCCAATCGTAAAGGCCAACACTTTATATTTAGTAGTGTCAACGCCCATTGCTTCGGCGGCAATCTCATTCTCACGGATGGAAATACAGGCTCGGCCATGTGTGGAGTTAATAAGGTTTTTAATGAAAAAGATCGAAAACACGGTAAGAAAGAACACCCAGGTAAAATTAGTCAGGCGTGGAATACCCATGAACCCGGAGGCGCCGCCCACATACGGAATATTGAGTATGGTGATGCGGATAATCTCGCCCAGGCCCAACGTGGCGATTGCCAGGTAATCACCGTTTAGCCTCAATGTTGGCAGTCCGATTACAAAACCGAGAAACCCGGCAGACACAGCTCCTGCTGCAATCGCAACCAGGAAAGGCATTTGCATCTTCACTGTCAGCACAGCCCCCATATAGGCACCTACTGCCATAAAGCCAGCATGCCCGATGGAAAACTGTCCGGTAAAGCCGTTAATCAGATTTAAGCTGACTGCTAGAATAATGTTGATACAAATCAGAACAATGTTTAGCTGCCAGAATGCGCCGATTACGTTAAACTCAATGAGAGTTTGCATTACGGCATATAGTACAAGGCAGGCAGCCAAGGTAAGCAGGTCGCGTTTTGTCACTTCTCTCATGGCTGACACCTACACTTTCTCACGAACGTTTTTGCCCAGAAGACCGGATGGCCGGAAGAGCAGTATGATGATCAAAATGGCAAAGGCTGCAGCGTCACGGAAGGTTGAGGAAATAAACCCGCTGACCAATGCTTCAATAACTCCGAGGATAACACCGCCCAGCATGGCTCCCGGAATAACGCCAATGCCACCCAGTACCGCAGCCACGAAGGCTTTGAGTCCTGGCATGATACCCATCAGCGGATCAATTGAATTATAGTACACGCCTACCAGTACACCTGCAGCTGCAGCCAGACCGGAGCCGATAGCGAAAGTAATCGAAATAATGCGATCCACATCAATACCCATCAATCGGGCTGCGTCAGTATCAAAGGATACTGCCCGCATTGCTTTGCCGGTTTTTGTCCGGTGAACGATATAAGTTAAAAGAACCATAAGTACCAGAGATATAACCAAAATAACGATTTGCTGACTATTAACAATAACTCCGCCTATATTGTATATCTGAGTAGTAAACATCTCGGGGAAAGTTCTAGGCTGCGGAGATACCAGGATCATGCCGCCATACTCTAAAAACAGCGAAACGCCGATAGCGGTAATCAAAACCGCAATTTTAGGCGCGTGCCGCAGCGGCTTGTAAGCTGTACGCTCAATAGCGACGCCGATGACGGCAGCCACAACCATTGCCAGTATTAATGCCGGCAGGAATGACATTTTAAATACGGTGGTGGCAAAGTAGCCAACATACGCACCCAGCATATAAATATCACCGTGGGCGAAATTTATCAGGCGGATGATACCGTATACCATCGTGTAGCCTAACGCTATGAGCGCATAAATACTGCCAAGTGATAAACCGTTTATCAGCTGTTGAATCAGTTGTGTCGAAAAATCCATGCGCTCTCCTCCTCTCAAATTAGCTCCGGCCGTCGAACGCTGTCGAACGACAGCCGGACTTCTACTGCTTAATTTATGGATTTACCTTTTCGCGGAATGTCTGTTTACCATCTTTCATTTCGATGATAACTGCACTCTTTACGGGGTCATGGGTTGCATTGAGTGAAATTTTGCCGGATACAGCGGCATAATCTTTGGTTTTGGCCAGTTCATCTTTAATCTTCACAGGCTCGGCGCTGTTTGCACGCTTCATAGCTTCAATAGTCATCATGGTTGCGTCATAGGAAAGAGCGGCAAATGCGTCAGGCGTCTGATTATACTCTTTCTTATAGGCCTCAACGAAAGCCTTTACTGCCGGGCTGCTGTCGTCCGGAGAATAGTGGTTGCTGAAGAAAGTGTTATTAAGTGCCTGTGCTCCTGCAATTTCTGGAAGCTTAGCCGAATCCCAGCCGTCGCCGCCCATAAATGGTACGGTCAGCCCTAACTCACGGGCCTGCTTGACAATCATGCCAACTTCTTGATAATAGCCGGGAGCGAATATAACATCCGGATTTTGAGCTTTGATTTTTGTTAAGGTTGCTTTGAAATCAGTATCCTTCTGTAAATAAGCTTCTTCCGAAACAATCTTGCCGCCGTTCTTAATGAAAGTTTCTTTAAAGAACTGAGCCAGACCTTTCGCATAGTCGCTGGAGTTATCAATGTAAAGAGCAGCAGTCTTAGCTTTGAGCGTAGTACCCGCAAAATTTGCCATAACTGCGCCTTGGAACGGATCAATGAAAGCTGCACGGAATAGGAAATCCCGCACTTTGCCGGTAGCCGGATCAACGGTTACCTTAGGATTAGAAGCAGTCGGGCTGATTGCCAGCACCTTATTGTCCTGATTTACTTGAGCGCCTGCGATTACGCTGGAAGATGCAATTGGCGCGATGACCGCGACAACTTTATCTTGAGTAATCAATTTCTGCATAGCATTGGCTGCCTCAGCAGCTTCGCTTTTGTTGTCGGCTATAGTCAGGCTCAGTTGCTTGCCCAGTACGCCGCCTTTAGCATTTACTTCTTTAATTGCCAGTTTTGCGCCGTTAGCCGCTGATTGGCCAAAAGTCGCATTGCCGCCTGTCATTTCCAGATTGGCTCCCATTTTGATCACATCAGATTTCGGCTGGGACCCGCCGCCGCACCCTGCTACCAGAGCAACAGCCAGAATCAGAACAAGCACTTTCGATACGGTTCTTATGAACATTGTATCTCTCCACCACCCAATTTATATTGCACAATATACCTGTTTGATGCCAGACACATGCTTTTTACAGTCCCTCTGTTGCGGATCTGCGCCTCTATATGTGTCTTGTGCGCGCACAGTAAATACATGTGCTTTCTACAGTGTATATTATAGTAACATTGTCCATGGGTGTCAATACTCAAACGGAGGATATTCCAGTTCAATGTCTTTGTTGGAAGGACATTCGATCAATCTGTATTTCCAGGCTATCAATGGAAAGGGGATAAGACTGGCGCCTTATCCCCTGCACTACATTGTACAAGAATTAGGGGTTTACTTTTTCTTTGAAGGTTTGTTTGCCCTCTTTCATTTCAATAACAACTGCGCTCTTTACAGGGTTATGGTTGGCATCCAAAGAAACTATGCCAGTGGTAACCTGCAGGTTTTTAGTCTGTGCCAGAGCGTCTTTAATCTTGATTGGCTCAACGCTGTTAGCGCGTTTGATACCATCAACAAGCATCAGGGCAGCATCATAACCAAGAGCGGCGAGAGCGTCAGGAACTTGACCATACTCTTTTTTATACGCTTCTACGAATTTAACAACGCGTGGGTCTTTATCTTCAGGGGAGTAGTGATTGCTGAAATAGCCGTTATTGAGTGCGGCGGCGCCGGCAATCTCAACAAGTTTAGGGGAGTCCCAACCGTCGCCACCCAGCATCGGAACAGTAATCCCGAGTTCACGAGCTTGCTTTACGATCTTGCCAACTTCTTCATAATAGCCAGGAACGAAGATTACTTCTGGATTGGTTGCCTTAATCTTAGTCAAAGTGGCTTTGAAGTCTTGGTCTTTTTGGAGGAAAGCTTCTTTAGCTACGATTTTGCCACCATTTTTAATGAAGGCTTCCTCAAAGAACTGAGCCAGTCCCTTGGAATAGTCGGAGCTGTTATCAATATAAACAGCAGCGGTTTTACCGTTCAGAGACTTGGATGCAAAGTTTGCCATTACAGTGCCTTGGAAGGGATCAATGAAGCAGATACGATAAGCGAAATCCTTCACTTTTCCGCCATCAACCGTTACTTTAGGATTGGTTGAGCTGGTGCTGATAAAAGGAACCTTGTTATCGTGCGCAACTTGGGAAGCTGCCAGGGTATTGGAGCTGGCGACAGCGCCAAGCACGGCCACAACTTTGTCCTGAGTGATCAGCTTGGTCATTGCATTGGTGGACTCAGAAGGCTCTGATTTGTTATCAGCTGCAATAAAAGTCACCTGTTTGCCGAGAACACCGCCGGCAGCATTAATTTCTTTAAATGCAAGTTTGATACCATTGGCTGTGGACTGACCGAATGTGGCTATCCCACCTGTCAGCTCCAGATTGCCACCTACTTTAATATCTTTGGATTCAGCCGCGCCACCGCAGCCTGCAACGAGTCCGGCCAGCATGGTCATTACCATGGCAAAGCCTACAAAGGATAACCATTTCTTAGACACTTTGTTTCCCCCTATCCATTTTTGTGTAAGTATGAAACCTATCAACAAAAAGTTTCGCCACCCTCTCACCTCAAGGTACGCACTGCGAAGATTTTTGTCTATGTGTATTATTATAAGTACACCACTTCCTGCCTGTCAATAGTGTAAATTTGCAAACTTACAACTTATAGTCCTTATACAGTATACATTAGTAGTTAATTTTAAAACAAACCTCCTTTCATTGCTTTGCACAAACTGACCATAGCATCTATTTTGTTTACAATCTACACTATTTGTCATTTTCTATGCCTTTGTCTCCTTCCGGTTTGTTGAAAAAGAACCCCTAACACCTTTTGGCATTAGGGGTGGTGGAATTATGAAATTTTGTGGATCGTATACATGTTGACCGGCGCGGCGTTATTATACATAGCCCATATGCCGCAGGGACATATGCCGGCACAGATACCGCAGCCGATACACTTGTTATTATCAGATATATACTCAAAACTGCCATTTTCTTTAGCGACACGGGTAATGGCATTCTCCGGGCATGATTTCATACACATATGACAATCACGGCAGGTACCACAGCTGATACACCGCAGGTAATCCTCTTTCGCTGCCGGAATTTCGCTGGCGCTGCACTTTTTAAAGTAAGCCGTCGTTAGACGCGCCGGCGCTATTTTATTCTTAGCCTCTGCGGTGTAGCTGCCGCCTGTCAGATACGCGTCCACTGCCATAGCGGCTTCCCGTCCGGCTCCAATAGCGTCGACCAACCGGCCGGGCCGGATCGTGTCTCCCGCTGTAAACACGCCGTCAGCAATACCATACCGGGCATCCGGCTTCAGGCAGCCTCGCTCCAGGGGCATTCCCTCTGGCAGAAAGCTGAGATCAGGTGTTTCGCCAACTGTAATAATCACAGTATCTCCGGGAATTAGCTCTCCGGCGGTCGTTATCAAGCCTTCGGCGGTAATTTCCTTGGTGGCTACCGGCCAGAGAAGTTTGCCGCCCAGTTCTTCCACATGAGCTATCTCTTGGGCAAAGGCCGCCGGCTGCTGCACATCAATGCAGACAACCTGCTCAGCACCCATCTGGTAGGCTCCTACTGCGGCATCCATACCCGAGTTGCCGCAGCCGATGACAACTACCCTCTTGCCCACTGCCGGGTTTTCTCCCCGGTTGATCGCCTTCAGGAAGTCCAGCCCCTTGACAATGCGTTCATGCCCCGGCCAGGGGAATACCCGTGGAATGTGCGCACCGGTAGCGACTACTACCGCATCGTTTGCTTCACGAATAACGGCAAATTTGTCTTTATCAACGTTAACGCCGGTTTCAATAGCGACGCCTATATCCTGGATGCGTTTAATTTCCGCCTGCAATACATCATGAGCAAGCCTCACTCGCGGAATGGCCTGCTCAAGCTTGCCGCCTGCCGCCTGATCGGCTTCATAGACGGTCACTTGATGGCCCTTCAGCGCCAGCTGCCAGGCAGCTGTCAGCCCTGCCGGTCCACCGCCGACCACTGCCACCTTTTTGCCTGACATTGCAGCAGCTTTAGGCAGTGTGATATCGATCGAATAGGAACCTAATGCATTGATCTGCGCGGCTGCGTCCAGTTCGCCCCGTGTGCAGCTTTCCATACAGGGATTGGGACACACAGAGCCGCAGACCGAACCGGGAAACGGCGAATACTCCAGCACCAGCCTGTAGGCTTCCTCAAGCTTGCCTTCCCTAAGCAAGTTAAAACGCTGCTGCGATGGGATGGATGCGCTGCAGCTAAACTCACAGGGCGCATTATATTTAGCATTTTCCCAAATAGGAACGCGCTGGCGATAAAGACCGGAGGTGACCAGACCTACTACGGCGTAGTCATCACTGCATACGTCGCTGAAAATACCGCCTTCCACCCAACTGCCGCAGCGATAGGAGCGTATATCCGCACTGACTTTCTTCGGCCTTTCGTCGAAAGTGAGCGGCGTTACCTTGCTCCACTCTTGCCATTGGCTAAGTTTATCTTTTAGTTCTATGCGCTCAATCGATGTGAGAAAATCATCGATATTGGCAGACAGCCATTCGATATCGGCCTGAGCAAGCGGCTGCACTTTTACATCTTTCTTGGACACACCTTGGATCTGCCCGCGCACATACAGACGTCCGCCAACCATGCCCATACAGGAACGGTCACCCAGCACTGATTCAAACTGGTCGCTGTCCCAGCCGCAGATGACGGCGATACCGCCGCCCATAAATTCAAAGGAAAAGCTGCCTGTGTTTTTAAGAATCCACATCTCCGGAGCGTCATACAGCGGGTCATGCTTCATTAATGAGCCGGAACGGGTACCCGCGCGGCCGCCAATATAGATCTTACCCGCAGCGGCGCAGTGACCGGTAGTATCGCCGCCGTCGCCCCGGACCACAATTTTGCCGCCGGCATTCAGCCAGCCCACATCTGCCGGAGCCGAGCCTTCAACGATAATCTCGGTACCCTCCAGGCACATAGACCCTACACGCTGGCCGGGATTTTTCACATAGAACTTGATCGGCTTCCCTTCCGGATGCCACAACGGTCCGCCAATATCCTGCTGGCCGGAGCCTTCTATATAATACTCAGTTTCACCGGCTGCCAGCGCCTCGTTGATTGCCTGCAGGAGATCCTGCGTCGACATCCGCTCATTGCCGTTTAACGTTTGGATTGTAAACATCTACGCGTACCTCCTAGCAAGAATATTGAATTGCCAGCTTGTCGGCAACTGCTCTGTCTGTGGTTACCAAGGCGTCGGAACGTCCAACCGGCAGTGAACTGTTGCCAATTGGCGCCATTAGCTTTTTAAGTTCCTGGTCAAAGGCCAGCATATAGTCGACAATCGCCTGCGCCCCTTTATCAATGTCCAGGCGTTTCACCAGCCGCGGATCCTGGGTACAGATACCTGTCGGACAGTAGCCGGTGTTACAGGCGTTGCAGCGTCCATGCTCATTGCCGATACAGCCCAGCAGCTGGGGCAGAATTTTTGCCATAAATACACCATTTGCACCCAGGCAGATCATTTTAAAAGCGTCTGCTGCCGCATTGCCGGTCATGCCAATGCCTCCGCCGGCCCAAAGCGGGATTTGTCCTTGGCGGCCTTGTTTGACGGCTGCCATGTAGCATTCGCGAAGTTTGGATACAATTGGATGCCCGGTATGGTCAAGCGAAACTTCATTGGCGGCGCCTGTACCTCCCTGAATGCCGTCCAGGAAGAAGCCGCCGCAGATATAATACGGATCACGGAGCAGGTTATTGTATACCGAAACCGAGGTAGCCGAAGCAGCGCATTTAATGGCTACCGGCACGCGGAACTTGAAAGCGGCGTTGAGTGACATATGCATTTTCTGCACTGACTCTTCAATCGAATACAGTCCCTGATGATTGGGAGGCGACAGCAGGTCAGCCTTGGGTACGCCGCGGATGGCCTGAATATGCTCAGCTACTTTGGCAGCCGGCAGCAGTCCGCCGTCTCCGGGTTTGGCCCCTTGACCAATCTTGATCAAAATACCCGCCGGATCTGTAATCATATGGGGCATGGCTTTGATAATCCGGTTCCAGCCGAAGTGACCGGAGGCAATCTGGATAATCATATATTTCAAATGCTCGGATTTCAGTAGTTTTACCGGCATGCCGCCCTCGCCTGAACACATGCGGACAGGCATATTGCACTTTTCATTCAGATATGCTGTCGCTATCGCTATCGCTTCCCAGGCACGGGTTGAAAGTGCACCCACAGACATATCACTGAAAACAACGGGATAAATCCAACTGACAGGCGGCGTTTTTGCCGTGAGCTGCAGGTTGCCGTCTTGAACTGCAAACGGAAGCTCTCCCGGCAAGAGTACCCGGCCAAAGGGTGCCAGCGCATCGAAGCTGTGGCGTTCGGAGTCGAGCGACGGGTCTGTCATCTGCGAAATACGGCCAACTACAATTTTATCTAACACCCGGTCAGCAGACAGATTGGTTCGTCCGCCGCGTTTTAGCGGCGAACCGCCAGCACGGGCCAGCAGGTTAAAACGGTTATCCTCGTTGCGAACCGGCTGAATAGCTTGGTTCGGGCATACCTTTTCGCACATGCCGCAGCCGACGCAGGCATTGGCGACGGTTTTCTTTTGCTTGATAACCGGCATCGCCGAATGCCGTTGCGCAGGCTCCGGCTGATACCCGGTGGATACAGTTATCGAACGGCGTTCCATGACTGCTTCAATCGCATTAAAGGTACAGGTTGCCACACAGCTGCCGCACATGGTACAGCGCTCAGGACGATATTCTATGTTCCAGGAAAAATCATTGCAGGTAATATCCTGTGTTTTTACTGTTTCCATCGCTGCACCTCCAACTCAGGTGTGATAACAACCACTTCACGCTCGCCGGGGTAAAGATCAAGTTCCCGGTTACGGTTTGGCAGTATGGTGTTCAGACCACATACTTCGGAAGAAATGGCCATTGTGTCTTCGTCTCCGCCAATGATGACCGGGCGTAGTTTTTTGGAATCACAGCAGGTTAGCATACTTCCGTCCGGCAGCATAGATATAATGGTATTTGGACCATTGATTTCCAAGTGACCGAGCGTCTGGCGGATAAGCGTGAGCACATCCTTATCCGGGCGCTTCCCAATCTCTTCAAACGGCAGCGGTGTAATTACATGCTTATAGTACTTGATCGGCCACTTAAGTGAACGCAGCACGTAGTGCAGTGTATATAGGAAGTTCTGTGAATCCGATTCAAAACCGATATATCCGCGATTGAGTGAACGCTGGTATTCTTTGTTTTTAGTGTAAAATGTGTTTTCGCCATTAGCACATAGGGTATATCCCTGGATAAAAAACGGATGAGCCGCATAGCGGACAATCTCGTAATTGGTGTTTTGACGGCACTGCACCACAATGTTTTTGGCAATCATGTCACCAGTATCATCCCATAAACGGAAATAAACGGCGATATCACGCGGGTCACCAATTTCCTTGAGAGTGAGCACATCAGGCCAGAATGAGTAGATGAAGCCCTGGTCTTCCTTCTCCAGCATAGCTCTCAGCGCCAGACGGGTATCCAGCAGCAAATCTTCTTTTGCTTCTTTAGTTGAATTTCGGAAATGTTCCGGATAGTCGTATACCTGAAAAATATAATGAGGCATCGCTTTAATGTCCAGGCCAGGGGCCTTAGTGATGCTGGGCACCCACTCAAACAGCGCGGTAAAGCCTCTGGCCTCCATATAGTTTTCAACCATATTAGCCCCTTTTTGCGTGCAGGCTAACGACATGAGCGGCTTATCCTTAAAACGCTCAAATACCCCGCCCAGATCCTGAATTACCATCGCAAAACCAGAGTTATCATGACCCTCTTGCTGAGGTATCATCAGCCGCAGTGCTTGCGACGGGTGAAAATAATGTTTGCTTTTAATAGCACCTATACGGCACATGGTCTTCACCTCTCCACCAAAAATAATAAAAAACAAAAAGACCCTGACGGAAAATACCGGAATCAAATCCGGGACCTTCCGCCAGGGTCTTTTATCCCCACGGTGTAGCGCATATTGCGCCTGTGCCGCTTGGTCACAGCCATAGCCATCACTGCCAGTTCATGGACAACGTCGGCCATGCGGAACCCTAGGCACACTCCCAATTAACAAATGTTTTTATACGGTAAACTGTATCGTTACAGCCTTTTTGTAATACCTATTATAGAAACGAAATCTTATACTGTCAATATGCATATTAAAATATAGTTTTTTCTGACAAATCCTTTATTTTCGGCCCAGGGTATCGTAAATCTCCCTTTCTTATTGTATATTTATGCAAATCTAAGTGCTCCATGACAGGCAGGGCGAATTTGCGCGAAGTGTTAAGAATATCACGCAATTCAGCCACTGTGAGTGTCGGTTTGACTTGAAAATGGCGCTGTATAACCTCTACAATGTATTGAATTGTTTTTCTGTATACATGAATATCACCAACCCGTAATACGATGCCTTCTTTGATTAAAGCCTCCATATATTTCTGCGCCTTGACTTGCGGTATATTCATTTTCCGGGCAATATAGTTTGCATCAATATCATTTAGTCCGCAGCCATCAAACAATTTTTCCGCTTCATCAACCATATTATTCCGCCAGCCTTGGTGTTTGTCGGCGTGAGCCGGCATTGCCAGCTCGGCTCCGTTAAGACAGACTCTTCTTTCATTAATATGATGGCTTACCAACACTTCAAAAACTTTCTCTGTTAGATGCAGCTTTTGCCTCAGTTCTTCCTTGGGCATGCCAAAGCGGTTAGCGTTGCTGTGGTGGTAGTCTTCGAGCAGCCTTTTGATACTGCTGTATAGCTGCGCAAGCTGCCCCTTATCAATAAGGAAGCGATCCAACCGTATGATGTCTCCGGCATTTGTCAACGCTTTCACACCATCCTCAATGGACCGGTCAGGAATATAGCCAGCCATGCGTTTTACTTCTTCCATCATAACAGGTACACGCTGCCAGCTAATAATAGCA
>Ga0366783_1049_pt1 | contig 16920 bp, 16 predicted proteins | sample TotcelN113001L10_FD_207059 | JGI IMG/M metagenome (GOLD analysis project Ga0366783, IMG submission 207059) | Enriched cells from coal bed in the Powder River Basin, Montana, United States - Total cells N11 rep2 HSBNCT.N11.300.1.L10 ... | reverse complement strand
CCCTCCCCATACCGGTACCGGTATACTGCCGCCCCATCAGCCAGGTTTTAAGGAATATATTACACTAAGCAGTGGCGCCATCCGTGTTAAACTGTCTAATGACCAAACATATGATTTAGAAGAAGGCGACTCAATCTCGTTTGCTGCAGATGTCGAGCATGAAATTGTTAATTTGTCTAATGAAGAATCGGTCTACTATTTCATTGGCTATGCCTTACATTGATACAAAGTGCACTAAAAAATTGGTACCTTTCCCTTCGTCAGATTCTACCCGAATTTTTCCCCCATGACGGTCAACAATACTAGCGCATACAGAAAGCCCGAGCCCTGTCCCATTCTCCTTTGTCGTAAAGAAGGGGTCGAAGATTCTGTCGCACAACTCTTTCGGAATGCCACACCCAGTATCACTAACAGATAACAAAACGTTTTTGTCCTCCATCCTCGTCTCAATGGTTACTTTCCCTTTACCGTCAACTGCCTCTACTGCATTTCGCACCAGATTGAGAATTAGCTGTTTCATTTCTTTATCATCAAGCAAAAAACATGAAATCGCGCTTAAGTTTAATTCTATGTCAACACCCTTTTTCAGAGCATCAGCCATAAGAAAGGGAAATACTTCCTCTATTATTGAATTTAGGCTCCGCTTGGTAAAAACAGTAGTTTTATTGCGGGCAAGCGAAAGAAAATCGGTTATTATCATTTCGACGTGAGCAAGCTCATTGGAAAGCGCCTCGAACTGTTCCTTATATTCAATGCTTTTTCCGCCGAAATATTGCAAATAGCCTTTCACTACTGTGAGTGGATTACGGATTTCGTGCGCAACTCCCGCACTTAGCTCACCAATAAGATTTAGGGAGTCTAATCGGGCGATTTCTCTTTCCAGTCGCTTATAATTCGTGATATCCGTCATAGATATTATGAGATGTTCTTTACCATCTACCTCAATAAAATCCGTGTTTATCAAAACGGTTCTTGCGCTTCCATCAAAAGCGCGGCATGTCTGTTCATGATCTCGGAGTTTTCTATGCTCCTGAATCATCTGGTAAAGTTGACGTCTTTGATCAATATCCTCCCAAAAACCTAAATCGCTCGTTGTTAATCCAATGACCTTTGCTTTCTGAAAGCCAAATAAATTGAGCCAGGCCTCATTGACGTCAACCAATTTCCCCTCTGGCCAGGTGATGATAGCCATTGCATTTGAATTGGAATGAAAGGCTTTCTCAAATCGCTCCTCTGATTTTTTCCTGTCTGTTATATCGTTTAAACTGGATAAAACGTATTTTTTTCCCTCAATATCAATCAAGTTGATTGAGGCAAGTATATAGGCAATTTCCCCCCGACTTAGTTTTAATGCTGACCTCGCAATTAGATACTTTTCCATCTTTCTTTATCATTTCAATCAGCATGGGTCTAGTCTCATTACTTACCCAGGTATCTGTATCTTGGGATGTCCACCCGATTACTTCTTCCCGCTCGTAACCAATAAGCTTTAAATAAGCCGAATTTACTTCTATATAGCGTCCATCATCAAACGAGGTCAATAGCGTAGGATTGAGACTGGCATGAAACATCTTGCGAAAAGAATCTTCGGCAATTTTCCTCTCTTGTTTCATTCGGTCTGTCATATCGGTAATAAAAGTATAGAGATATTTCTGCCTGCCTTCTGTGTCGGTCATGACATTCAACTGCAATTCGACTGGTATCCTATGACCGTCTTTATGCATATACTCTTTCCTGCACCTGACAGGTTGTAATAAACTCAATAAATCCTGTATGTGCGTAGCTTGCTTGTCCCACCACTCAATAGGTGTTAAATCAGTCCATGTCATTTGCAGGAGCTCTTCTTTGGCATAGCCTGTCATTTCACAAAACGCCTGATTAACAATAATTATTTTTCCTGTTATCTCAGCCGCCACAAAAGGCTGCGAACAAGACTCGAGTAGAGTATTAAGTGCATCGTTATCTGTCATAACCATATTTTGTTATACCCCCGGAAACTTTGTAAACTACTACTACTACTACTTTGATCTTATACAATGGGGCACGCACAATCATGTATTTCTGAGGTTCTAAATTCGCCTCACCAAACCTTTCTCCTAAAAAAGCAGATTTGTAAAATTTCGGTAAATTTCTGACAATCCCTCTTCATGGTTAATAATAAGTAAACTATATCATACAAAAAGCGATAGGGAATCCCTACCGCTTTGAGCTTAGTCCGGCTGCATTTGTTTTAACTTTCTGGAAACAGTTGATTTCCCCACGCCAAGCTGCTCAGCAGCTTTTCTCATGCTGCCGGCTTCTTTAACTGCTGCTTCAATAATTTCCGTTTCGTAGGCCTGTACTCGCGATGCTAAATCTTTTTTCTCATGCTGTTCGGTCTGCTCAGCAATGATTGTCGGCGCGATCTGTCTGAGCAATTGCTGCACATCTTTGCTTAGCAGATAGTTTTCCTGATAAAAAGACAGGCGCTGGCAAAAATTTTGCAGTTCCCGTACATTACCCGGCCATGCATAACTGCACAAATACGGCATCATCTCCGCCAGAACGCCGGATAGCTGCTCAGCCTTATGATTCGGCAGAAAATGATGACATAGCAGCGGAATATCCTCTTTTCGATCTCTTAACCTAGGCAGTTCCAAATATAGAACATTAAGCCTGTAGTATAAATCTTCCCGCATTCGATTGCCGGAGATTAGCTCGAGCGGCGAACGATTGGTGGCGGCAATGACGCGGATATTCACCGGGATGATGGTTTCCCCGCCAACCCTTAGTACTTCTTTCTCCTGCAGAACCCGTAACAAACGCCCCTGTAATTCGATTGGCAGCGCGTCAATTTCGTCGAGAAACACGGTACCGCCGTGCGCAAGCTCGAACAGTCCCAATTTCCCTTTGCGTTTGGCTCCGGTAAAAGCGCCTTCATCATAGCCAAACAGCTCGCTTTCCAGCAGCGTTGGCGGTAGTGCGGCGCAGTTGATAGCTACAAACGGGCCAAGCATCCGCATGCTTGCATCGTGAATACCTTGGGCAAACATCTCCTTGCCGCTGCCGGAAGGTCCATAAATAAATACCGATAAATCCGACTTAGCAAAGCTTCGTCCAATATCCTTAAGCTGGGCGATAACTTCTGATTGCCCCACTATATCCTCAAGCTTATACTTGGCCTTAAAACTGGACTTGGTCATTTCCCGGCGCAGACGGTGCTCTACCTGGATGACGCGGGATACATCCTGAAATGTTGCAACAGCCCCCATGACCTCGGTATCGTCGCGAAAAGGAACGCGGTTGGTGACGATACGGACATTGCCGACATCCTGGAATTCGCCTATTTTAGGATGACCCGTTTTCAGCACTTCTGACAGTCCGGTATTGGGAATTACCGTATCAACATTTTTGCCGATTGCCTTAGCGGCTTCGATACTTAACAGCCGCTCGGCGGCTGAATTAAATATTTCAATCTCTCCGTTAGAATCGATAGCGACAATACCATCATACGCATTTTCTAAAATTGCTTTTAGCCGGTAATTTTTTCTTTTCTCTTCACGCCGCAGGTGAGCTACCTCGGCAGCCCGCACCAGCGCTTCGTGGATGGTCTCCCGGCTGGCCCGCAGAAACACGCCGCGAAGTCCGAACTTTTGCGCAGCATCTATGGAATTGCCTCCGCCGACAACACAATGGTCTCCTTCGGCGGCCAGGGCTTCGATTTGCCGCTCCAGGGAGAGCGTGTCATGGAATATAATTTCCGAAATAGTGACATCCATTGCCTTTTCCAGCAGACGTACCCCGACAAACGGTTTAGCAAAAGAGGTGATGGCAATATTCCGGGAATGCTTTCTGGCTTCTTCACAGCATTCGATAATATCATACAAACCGGTATTGAGCCCGATTACAGGGATTTGATACGTGCGGGCGATCAGATCAGCCGTACCCCCTCGGCTGATAAAAACATCAACCTCAGGTCCTGTCAGCTGATTAATCGCAGCCAGGCCATACTCAAGTCCTCCCTCAAGTATTTCTATATCTATGCCGATTTCTTTGGCAACTGTCTGCGTGATAAGTGAGAGGTCCCTAAAAGGAGATATCATCACGATTCTACTCAAAGCTTACGCCCCTTTCCGGCATCTTTTATTGTAACTGTATCTATAGTTATTCTGATTATCGATATAGGGTATTCAAGATCGACAGCCAAACTCCTGTCCCTGCCTGAAATTCACATACAGCCGTCACAGGAAAAACCCGCGGCAGTACGCCGCGGGTTATGATTTGAAGCTACTATCCTTTTTCCGGCCCCACAACCGGGAACAGTCATACTATCTATCGAGACCGACTGCGTTCCCCTTCCGGAAATAATTATACAGATTTTTTAAGATATGGAACTAAACCGCCTTCGTTAATAAGTTCGAGAATATGCGGCGGGATTTTGCTGCACTTGTATGTTTCGTTTTTGGTGAGATTTTTGATCAAGCCCTCTTCCGGGCGGATTTCTATCATATCATTGTCGCTGATTTTATCCACTTCGTCGCATTCAATAACCGGTATGCCTAAGTTGATTGCATTGCGGTAAAAAATCCGCGCAAAAAACTTTGCAACAATTGCGCCTATACCAAGATATTTTAGCGTTAGCGGCGAAGTCTCCCGACTGGACCCCGAACCGAAATTGGTACCCGCTACCATGATATCGCCTGGTTTAACCCGGTTGACAAACTCGGGGTCAATCGCGCTCATGGTATACTTTGCCGCCTCAGCGATACTTAGCTCCATATATTGAGGCGGAGAAATAATATCGGTATTAATGTTATCTCCATACTTTAATGCATTCCCGCGTACGATCGTACTCATAGTCTGCCTCCCTTATATAAATTTACGGGGATCAGTTATCTTTCCGGTAATAGCGCTAGCCGCAACAGCCATAGGTGATCCTAGATAAATACCGGCATTTTTACTCCCCATGCGGCCAATGAAATTACGATTTGTCGACGAAATACATACCTCTCCGTCTGCTAGTAAGCCAGAGTGCAGCCCCACGCATACACCACAGCTAGGTGCCAGCACAATAGCGCCCGCGTCAGCCAGAATAGACAGGGTGCCGTCCGCAACTGCACGCCGCCAAATTTCATGTGAAGCCGGTGAAACTAACAAGCGAATGCCCTTTGCAACTTTTTTGCCTTTGAGTATACGGGCGGCAGCAGCCAAATCGTAGTACCTGCCACCTGTGCAGGACCCGAGATAAGCTTGATGAATAGCTGTTCCCTCAACGTTCGCGATCTCTGTTACATTATCTACCTCGTGCGGACAGGCCACTACGGGTGTAAGCTCCTCGGCCGAGAAAGTATATGTTTCACTGTACTTAGCATTTGCGTCACTGGTAAAAATAGAATAATCGTCGCTAATCCCACGCTCAGCAAGATAATTGACCACTTTGGCGTCAGGCACCATAAGGCCGACTTTAGCTCCCATTTCAACCGCCATATTGGTAATTGCCATTCGCTCATCAATGTGTAGATCGTTAATTGTATCGCCAACATATTCTACCGCTTTATAGGTCGCTCCAGCGTGGCCAATGGCACCAATCGTTTTCAGCGAAATGTCCTTTGCCATAACACCTTGCGGTAGACGACCATTCCACTCCACCTTAATTGTCTCAGGCACACGTAACCAAGTCTTCCCTGTAACAAGCACACCTAACATCTCCGTAGAACCCACGCCAGTCGCAAAAGCGCCCAGCGCTCCCCCCATGCATGTATGCGAATCCGTACCCAGAACAATAGCACCGGGGCGTACATGGCCAAATTCAGCCATGATCTGGTGACATGGCCCAATAAATTCATAATAATTGTCAATACCATGCTCGCCTGCCCACTCACGCGTAAATTTCACAATTTCCGCCTGTTTGATATTCGCTGGCGGCGTATAGTGGTCAGAAATAATAACAACCTTTTCCTTATCCCAGACCTTATCGTTAATTTCTTTTAATTTTTCGGCAATTTCTACCCTCGGTCCTAAAATATCATCCATCATTGCTTTATCAACTTTCACCCAGAGAATATCGCCCGCTGAAGCGGTCTCTACCCCCGCCGCCTTGGCTAGCATCTTTTCTGACATCGTCTTTCCCACAAAAATCCCTCCTTATTTATCAATCGACTAGTTATAATCCCCAAATCCGATAGATTCCGGTAGCCGCTACCAGGGTCATGAACAACACACTGCCTACCGCCACTGCGAACATTTGCATAAATAGCTTGTTTTGATCTGCCTCAGAAACATGGGCATTCGCCGCATAGGAAGCCAATGCCAACGCGCCGCCAGTCGAAGCAGGGCTGACACCCGCAGTGTGTGCAGTCATTGTAATCGATGAAATCAGATCAAGCTGGGAAACATTTCCGCCTAATGATTTAACAAGAGCACTTACAGTTGGGATTAACGTCGGCATAACTACACCCGAGGTACTGGAGAACCAAGACATGATGCCAGCAGTCAGGCCAATAATAGGTGAGGCAGTACTAGGATTCATAAAGCTAGCGAGAAATTGTGCCAGCATCTCAATACCTTTTAGCTTGATTGCCAAATTCATTAGAACGCCGACGCCGCAGACTAATATCAATGTTCCCCAAGGAATCCCGGCAATCGATTTGCGCTCGTCAGCAACGCCAATCCAGAGCAGAGCCACACCAACGACGAACGCTACCAAACCAACATTAGATTTTGTTAGCAGAACGATAAATACCATAGCAACAATGCCAGCCATTGTAATCATCTGTTTTTTGTTAAAGGTCGGGAGATCTGCATTTCTCAATACCTTCTCGGATTTAATTTTATAACCGCCAAGAACAATGTAGAGAAAAGCAACCACCAGCGTTTCACCTATTAAGGAGTTATAGAAATAGGGCATACCAATGCCAACAATTCCTTGCTGTGCTGCTAGGGTCGTACCAATGATCCCAGTAGGAGCTATGGGTGAAATGCCACCTGCAGCCGAACCGAGGACGCCGATAGGCGCAAGCAACAGAGGTGATATCTTCATTTCAGCGGCCAATGCCATGCCGATTGGTGCAATTAGAGCCATAACTGGTATCGTGCCAGGTCCGATAGCCGCTAAAAACATTGTCAAAAAGTAAATGGCCCAGGGAATCAGGCGGGTTTGTTTCCCAGATATGGCAACTACTTTTCGCGCAAATAGCTCTAACGTGCCATTGGTTTGAGCAATACTAAATAGAAAGGTAACTCCGAGTAGCATAATGAATAAATTCGTGCTCCAGCCGCCAATGACATCGGCTTCCCTGAAGCCAGCCATTTTTCCCAGGATAACGGCAAAAGCAATTGCAAGAAGACCAGTATTAAGTTTCCTAAAGAACCCTATACCAATAGCAAGAACTAGCGCAGCCAATGAAAGCAGTCCAAAATTCATAAATATCCCTCCATCATATACTTGTTTATAATTTATCGCTGGGCAAAGCAGTCATATATTTTGGCTTTAAACATGTGGCCTGTTAATGGCGCCTTGACTTTTTCAGCAACAAGGCCTGTAGCTCCCAATAACTTCTCCAAATCGATCCCTGTTTGTATGTTCATATCGGTAAACATATTGACTACATCTTCGGTAGCTGTATTGCCTGCGGCCCCTGGCGCAAAGGGACAGCCGCCCAAGCCGCCGATTGAGGTTTCAAAAGAGGTTATCCCTGCCTGCAATCCGGCAATTGTATTTACCAGACCCATCCCCCGGGTATCGTGCAAGTGCAGCGCGAAATTTACGCTCGGAAACGCTTTCTTCATTAAAGCAGATGTGTTAAAAACCCGATCCGGTGTTGCAACACCGATCGTATCGCAGAGTACGATATCCTGAATTCCCATTTTCGTAACTTCGGCAGCAAGCCGCATTACTGCTTCCTGCTCAACCCAGCCGGCAAAAGGACATGCAAATGTGGTCGCCAAATCCACCCGTACCTTCATATCAGGCAGTGCTTCCAGCATCCTGCCAAGCTCGACAAGCGATTCCTCATGTGTACGGTTTACGTTAGCCTTGTTATGTGCTTCTGATACAGATATGACGCAGGCGATCTCGCGAATGCCGGCTTCTTTGGCGCCCAAAGCGCCTTTTAGATTTGGTACCAGTGCGCTCGCGTTAATCGTATCACCATACTTCTCCAAAATTGCCCTACATACCGCCTGTGCATCAGCAAGCTGCGGGATAGCCTTCGGGGATACGAAGGATGTTAACTCTACACTGTTTATCCCTGCTTCAATGAGACTTGAAATAATAGAGATTTTGTCTTCGGTAGCAATAAAGTCTTTTACATTCTGAAATCCATCCCGCGGGCCAACTTCAACAATCTGAATACCATTGGGCATGCGTTGATACATAAAGCCCCCTCCTTCTATTGTTTCGTCTATATGAATAGCAAGAAGTATGCCATACGTTCATTTTTAAAAACAGCTTCCCTTGTCTTTCCTGGCAAAGATGCTTGCCCTTCGCGCCAGCCTTAGATTTCAGCAGTTTTACAACTGTCTTATCTTCACATTCTAAGCATTTTAAAATTCTATTTTTTATTACAATTTAAAAAATTCTATGAAATATTGTCCCTATCTAGGGACAATATTTCCCGCAATTAGGACATTACTACTAAGTAAAACATTATCATTATTCTACTCAACCCTACGCTCTCTCCTTATTTAATCCCTGCTAATGCTTATCTACTGCAGCTTATTGTTTCGATGGCATGAAAATTGCAATTCCTATGCTTCAATACAACCTAAGGAGGAATTTTTCTATGCAACGTTTAGGGGCCTTGGAAGGAATCACAGTTTTAGATCTAACACGTGTGCTGGCCGGTCCTTTCTGCACAATGATGCTTGCTGACATGGGCGCCAATGTTATCAAGATTGAGGAGGCAGGCAAAGGAGCGGACGAACGCCAGATGGGACCGTTCTTCAATGGCGAAAGCGCTTATTACATGAACCTCAATCGGAATAAAAAAGGCGTAACTCTTAACCTCAAGTCACCGAAGGGTAAGGAGATATTCAAAGAGTTGGTTAAAAAAGCGGACGTCGTTGTGGAAAACTACCGCCCTGGTACCATGGCTAAACTGGGCTTGGGCTATGATACGCTAAAAGAAGTAAACCCTGGGATCATCTATGCAGCTGTATCCGGTTTCGGCCAGTATGGCCCCTACGCCAAGCGACCCGGCTATGATATCATCAGCCAGGCAATGAGCGGCCTGATGAGTACGACTGGCTGGCCAGGCGGACATCCTACCCGCTCTGGCACTGCCATGGGAGATGTTCTGGGTGGTCTATCGGTCACGATCGGTATTCTAGCCGCTATTCAAAATCGCCATCACACAGGTCTTGGCCAGGTGGTTGACGTAGCACTGGTCGACTCGGCCGTAGCCAGCCTCGAAATTATCAATATGATTTACCTCACGGAAAAACGTCTGCCACAGCGCATCGGCAACCGGTATGAGTCGGTATATCCTTATGATTCCTTCCAGGCCAAAGATGATCTTGTTATCATTGGCGGAGGAAATGACAAACTGTGGAGACTCTTCTCCAATCTTATCGGCCGTCCGGAGCTGGCAGATCATCCCGACTATCAAAAAACCAGAGACCGGGTTAAAAACCATGTGGCGGTAAAAGAAATCGTGGAAGAATGGACCAAAGACAGAACGGTTGCAGAAATAGTGGATGCGCTCTTGGCAGCCGGCATTCCGGCAGCGCCTATCTATAATATTGAACAGGTTGTCAATGACCCGCATATCGGCGGCGCCAGAGAAATGTTTGTCGAGATTGAGCATCCGAAAGCAGGCAAAGTTACGATTACCGGTCCTCATATCAAACTCTCCGAGACAAAAGCATCGATTCGCACCCCTTCGCCCGGCTTAGGCGAGCATAACGCCGAAGTTCTCAGCACCCTGCTTGGCATTGGCAAAGAAGAAATTGAAAAGCTGACATCTGAAGGCGTTCTCTAGATCAAATAAAAAACTAGCGAAGGAAACCATCCTTCGCTAGTTTTTTTCTATTTCCTAACATCTCCAACTATTTCTGCGATTTCGTTCATATATTCGATTGGTGCAAACACGGCTCCCCATCCCTGACTTTTCTGATACAGCCCGTCATAGGCTACATCATAAAATGATTTTACATAATGGGGGATCTCCCGCTCTTCCAGTATGGACTTTACAATTTGCGCTTCGAATTCATTCTCTAAGGTCGCAACTTTAGTATAGCTATCCATGCTTTAACCTCTTTACAACTAATTTATCAGGGGTCAAGATGACTTATTTCTACAGAGTTTCTAACATCTAATCCGAAGTTTCACCATAACTACTATCAAGTAACCTTTTCAAATTTATATATTCATTTTTATCTAATATATCTAAGTTATTTTGTGTAGCTATTTTAATTTGCTCTCTACACTTTTTAAGTCTATGCAACATAGGATTTATTATTGTACTACTGTGATTTACAAAATCATATATTTCTTTTTCAGATATAGGGAGTTTGTATCCCTGCGTGCTACTAGCTATTAAAATACCGTCATCTCGTAGTTTAGCTACAATATTCGCTCTAAGTTTATATTTATCAATTTTTCTATCTCTATATGAATTTAAGTTTAATAAAATCTCATTAGTTGAAATGTACCTTTCCGGATTATTAAATCTTAAATTCAATTCCATGAAATTCAGAAACCTAATTCTATCTATAACATCTTCATCTTTAGACTTACTATTCTTTTCTATATAGTCTTTGGTCAATCTTAAAGCAGTTAATGCTATAGTCTCTTTAAATTTCGTAGACCGGTAAATTTCTGCATTTATCAAATAATTCTCAAATTGACGAGGAAACTCCTTAAAATATGTAATCTTAGGCTTAATTATTTTAATAAAATCAGGGTACCTTGAATTCTTTTTTGCAGCATCAAAGCCAGTTGCTATTGTACCACTTAAAAAATCTGAAAGTTGAATTAGCAGAGATTCTCTACTATTAGCAAACCCAAAATCATATTCCTCAAATAAATCGGCTGTATACTGGCTGTTGACGTAGTTCCTGAATTCCTCCATGAATTCCTTACTTCCATGCTCATCTGATATTATCTCTAAGCGTGGAAATGCTCTATATAGCTCCTCATGCACTAGACTATTCAAAAACTTGATAAATGACCTTTTATATCCTAATCCACTATCTTGGTAAATCTTTGTCTTGTCTACTATTAGGGTGAATATTCCAAAGTCTAACTTTGATAAATACTGAAGTATTCGTATTCTCCTTAAATCATCCGCTGAGACCTTAGATGACTTCATTTCTCCAGTTTGAAAAAAGGTACTTCGAACTTTCTCAAACTGTTCCTCTAATTTAGTTATATTGTTTTCATCAACTATTACGGCAGTAATAATAAAATGACTGGAAACACCGGGCTTATCGAAGTCAAAGCCAAAATTGCCGCTTTCATCAATAAAAGCATAACATTTATTAATTAATGCTGGGTTTACTTGAAACATTTTCGTAACCTCCCTTAAGCGAAATACCAAAGAAAAAAACACAGCTAGGAAGCCGTGTTTTACTACGATAATTTTATCAATTGAATTGCATTGTATATTTATACGATTAACGAAGAATATTTTATTTTTTATGAGACAAACTTTTTCTTGTTATTCAACTTTCCGCGTGAACCCACACCATAATAATAATAACTACTATATATCCAAATTCCGTACTTCTTTAGCATGTCTCTCAATAAATTCTCTTCTTGGCTCTACCTTATCACCCATCATGATAGAGAATATCTGATCGGCTTCCATAGCGTCATCCATTGACACTTGCAGGATGGTTCTGACCTCCGGATTCATGGTGGTTGTCCAGAGCTGCTCAGGGTTCATCTCGCCCAGGCCTTTATAACGCTGTACATTGATGCCTTCGCGGCCGATCCGGTTAAGGAGGTTGTCCATTTCCTCATCGCTATAGAGATACCATTGCTCTTTACCTTTTTTAATCAGGTAGAGCGGTGGCTGGGCAATATATATGCGTCCATCCATAATCAGCGGCTGCATATACCGGTAGAAGAAAGTAAGCAGCAAGGTACGGATGTGAGCGCCGTCGACGTCCGCATCTGTCATGATAATAATCTTACCGTAGCGTCTTTTTTCAATATCAAAATCTTCAGCAATACCGCAGCCGAAGGCGGTAATCATTGATCTGATTTCTTCGTTATTTAATATTTTGTCCAGTCTTGCTTTTTCTACGTTAATGATTTTGCCGCGCAGAGGAAGTATGGCTTGGAAACGGCGATCCCGGCCTTGTTTTGCCGAGCCGCCTGCAGAATCACCTTCGACCAGATAAATTTCAGCCTGATCCGAATCCCTAATTGAGCAGTCTGCCAGCTTCCCAGGCAGACCGGTGAATTCGAGGGCGTTTTTCCGTCTGGTTAGCTCTTTGGCTTTGCGGGCAGCTTCTCTGGCCCGGGCGGCCATGATAGACTTATCGATAATTTTCTTGGTAACAGCCGGATTTTCCTCAAAGAATTCATTAAGACCTTCCGAAAGGATGACATCAACAATTCCGCGCACTTCACTGTTGCCCAGTTTTGTTTTTGTTTGACCCTCAAACTGCGGTTCACGAATCTTAAGGCTGATAATGGCGGTTAATCCTTCGCGCACATCATCACCGCTGAGGTTTTCATCGTTTTCCTTGAGCATATTGAATTTACGGGCGTAATCATTGATCGAGCGGGTCAGGGCAATTTTAAAGCCGCTCAGATGGGTACCGCCCTCAATGGTATTGATATTATTAACAAACGAGTAGATATTCTCAACATAGCTGTCGTTATACTGAACAGCTATTTCTACCCAGGTGTCTTCTTTGGATTTTTCCAGATAAATAGGGTTTGCAAAAAGTACATCCTTATTTTTGTTCAGATGCTGAACAAAGGATACAATGCCGCCTTCGTAATGAAACTCTTCTTTTACCTCTGTGCGCTTGTCCTCAAGAGCAATATAAACCCCTTTATTCAAAAAGGCCAATTCGCGGATACGATGTTTGAGAATATCATAATCATAGACAGTTTCTTCAAAAATTTCATTATCCGGCTTAAACGTAATTTTGGTGCCGGTTTCGTCAGTATCGCCAATTTCGATTATACCATGTACCGTATTACCGCGTTCAAACCGCATTTTATAAATTTTTCCGTTACGTTTAACTTCTACGTCCAGCCATTCACTGAGCGCATTAACAACCGAAACGCCTACACCATGCAGACCGCCTGAAACTTTATAGCCTTCACCGCCGAATTTGCCGCCGGCATGAAGAATGGTCATAACGACTTCCAGCGCTGACTTGCCAACTTCCTGCATATTATCAACCGGAATACCGCGGCCATTATCAATGACAGTAATACTGTTGTCAGGCTCAATCGTAACACTTATCTGCGAGCAGTAACCAGCCAAAGCCTCATCGATACTGTTGTCAATAACTTCATAAACCAAATGGTGAAGTCCGCGTGAAGATGTGCTGCCAATATACATTCCCGGGCGTCTGCGAACAGCCTCTAACCCTTCCAGTATTTGAATCTGTTCGGCGCCATAACTTCCATTCACTGATGTATCGTTTGTACTCATAAGAACCTCCCACCAAAATTAAAAACAGAAAATAAGACTTGGCTTCACCTTTTTAAAAGCAGGCGTCCAAGCCTTCTTATTTATTCATCATCACTCTCCGGAACTGCTCCGGCACGTTTTTTGAGAGTCATTGACGAAATGGCAGAAAAGTAAGTGATGTCGTCAGTAACAACAAAGCTTTTAGGATTACCCTCTGAAACGTCTATTACTTTATTAGCTTTTCTTACCGTTTTGAGAAATTCATTATCAATTCCCGCTTTGACTGCTTTTATATCAGAAATAGAAATGACATTCTTAAGCGGAATCACCGTGTTAGCTCCCAGGTGTAAAAACATATTTTTTCCTCCTGAGCGAGTGTAGTGAGTATTCTACAATATCATCTGTTATTTGATCGGGTTTTAATCCCTGTTTGAGCATAATATACGACATAAGCTGCATATTGGCTTCCGGGTTTTTTCTAACCTCTGAGGCAAAGGATTCCTGCAGATCTTGCTTACATCCGATATATTCTCCTTTGCTGCACTCAACAAAGCCTTGCATTTCGTCATAAGTAAGCCAAGGAACTTCCAGCATGATTTTTCTGATTTGATTAATTCTTTCTTTTTTAGCTTGCAAACTGCACGCCGGGCATAACATATCTTCCGGTGGGCATAGTACACTGCAATTTTGGCATTTTTTCCATTGTTCAGCTAGCCTTACTTTGCGTAAGGCTATATCTTTTTTTATTATTTTAGTGATTTTTTGTTTAAGGTTTTGATTCTTTAAACCTTGCGTTTTCTGTTCAGCTTCTTCCCTTTCCTGTAGAGATAATTTAACAAGCCGAACCTTTTGCTGCAATTCTAATTCTTCTACATCATTTTCGTAATTCTGGTAATCTTTCAAATTTCCTGCTTTGAAGCGGATATCTGTGATCAGTTTTTCCCCGATATGGGAATTAAGCTTATGCATGATGTCTTCTTTGCTGATGGATAAATGGTGGCACCAGACTGAATTATCCACTGCAACCAGCAATGTTCCCCGGTTTAAAGATACAGCCCGGGAGTGGGCATATATTTCATCTCCGGCAATTTCACGCCAGTGCAAGGCGACTGATTGCTCTTCATATTTTTTCTTAATTCCAAGGTAACTAAGAGTAATCGGCAGAACATCGCCAGCTCTTTTCATGCATCTATCACTCCATAATCCGACCTTCGGTTACACGGTAAAATTTAGCAAAACTCATTTCCGGAAAAGATGTGATATCGGTAGCAGTTATAAATGTCTGTATTTTATCGCGAATAAAAGTCATGAGATGTTCTCGTCGCGATCCATCCAGTTCACTCATCACATCATCCAGTAATAGAACCGGATATTCCCCGGTTTCTGATTTAATAAATTCAAGCTCCGCCAGCTTCAGGGATAACACGCCGGTTCGCTGCTGTCCCTGAGATCCGTAGGTCTTAAGGTTCTCTCCGTTGACATAGAGCAGAAGATCATCCCGGTGAGGACCTACGCCAGTACTGCCTCTAAAAATATCTGACTGCTGATTTTCTTGTAAATATTTTTTATAAAAAGCAGCTAAATCACCTGAATTCTGCTCTTGCGCCCCGCTCATTTCATAGTAAACTGACAAATTTTCTTTGTTTCCTGTCAGCCTGCGATGCATCAGATTGGCCAACATATTGAATTTTTTAACAGCTTCCAGACGCTTATTAACTAATACTACGGCCGATTTAACCATTTGCTCATCCCAAGCCTCAAGAAGACTGGCATCTGCTTTTCTTTCTCTTATTTTTTTAAGCAGATTGTTACGCTGCGAGATGATGCGGTTATACTGCAGCAATTGGCGATAGTAGGGCGGATTGGCCTGTGAAATTTCAATATCCAAAAAACGCCTGCGAAGTAGTGGCGCACCTTTCACAAGCGCCAAATCTTCCGGCGAAAATAAAACCACATTTAAAAGACCGATTAAGTCTTTACTTTTAATCGTATTGCCGTTTAATAGTATTTCCTTATTTTGGTCTTTTATAAATTTAAACGTCAGAACATTTTCCATGTCCTGGCGTTTAAAAGAAATATCAACAATACCGGCCTGCTGCTGCCATTTGATCAGCTCATTATCCTCAAAGGTCCGGTGAGACCGTCCCATGGCTACCAAATAAATGGCTTCAAGGATATTGGTCTTGCCTTGAGCATTAGCGCCGGTAAATATGTTTATATTTTTATTAAATTCTGTTTTTAATTCGGTGTAGTTTCGATAGTTCCTTAATACCAGTTTATCTACGCGCATAGAATCACTGGGCGCCAGTCACAGTCCATGTCCCTACTCCCTCTATTTCGAGCACATCGCCAGGCTTTACTTTTTTGCGCCGTTCAAAAATATGGATACCGTTTATTTTAATCATATCATCTTCGATCATGAGCTTTACCTGACCGCCTGTTTCGACAATGCCTGCCCATTTTAAAAGTTGGTCAAGATTGATGGTCGGCGAATTGATTTCTATTTCTTCCATATTGTCAGCTCCTAGTTAGTCCTTACCGGTGTGATGATATAGGTATAGTTTTCATCATCCAGCGGTTTTATGCAGGCCGGGCTGAGCGGAGTATTCAATGAAAACATCATTTCGTCACTATCAATATTCTTCAGTATATCAGTTACATACTTAGCATTGAAAGCAATTTCGAGTTCATTGCCTGTTATTTCGGCAGCTACGGTTTCGTAGGCTTTGCCGATATCCGGATTATTGGATGTAATGGTAACCATGTTATTGGCATAGGCAAATTTAATAATATTGTACTCGCCGTCTCTGGCTAATAGTGATACACGCTCCACAGCATCGATGAACCAGGAAGTACTGTAATATCTGGTAAATATTTCCAAGAAATGGTCAGAAAGCTGCCTGGCGACATGGTTCTTATTGAATCAAGCAAAGAAGACAGAACTATCAAGATTAACTCAAACTTTGCCCAGTTCAACTTACTGAGTCTGCCGGTTGATGAATTTCCTGTTCTAAAACGGCCTGCAGGTGATCACCTCTTTACAATCCAGGACGAAGTATTAAAAGAAATCATTAAAAAAACTGTCTTTGCCTGCTCTACCGATGAAGCCCGCCCTATTTTTACCGGCGGTTTATTGGAGGCAGATACGAATGGCATTCGCATGGTAGCCACCAATACCCACCGTTTGGCTCTTAAAAGAGCAACCGGTGAAAATTCGGTTGCTACTGCCACTAAAATGATCATCCCTGCCAAGATTCTTAATGAACTGGCCAGAGTTTTAAATTATGAAGAACCAATGGATGTCACAGTATATTGGTTTAAAAATCAAGTCATGTTTGTT
>Ga0366783_1047_pt1 | contig 17418 bp, 15 predicted proteins | sample TotcelN113001L10_FD_207059 | JGI IMG/M metagenome (GOLD analysis project Ga0366783, IMG submission 207059) | Enriched cells from coal bed in the Powder River Basin, Montana, United States - Total cells N11 rep2 HSBNCT.N11.300.1.L10 ... | reverse complement strand
GTTTATTTTCGGAAATAATATCCAGCGTATTATCACAGGAACCGCCATCTACTACAATGTATTCCAAGTTTTTATAAGACTGCCTAGCAACACTTTCAATGGTTTTTTTTAAGGCTGCTCCACTATTGTAGGTAACTGTAATAATCGTTATTTTAGGGAGCTCATTATCAGCTTGAACTTCTTGCTTTGTCTGGGTATCTTTCATCAGAAACTCCTAAGCTTTCAAATTTTCTTCCTGACGCAATTTGGCATATTTTAAAAAAACATAGAAACTATAGCTAACAGCAAATACAAAACCCGGAACGCCATCCCGGCAGCCACCTCTAAGAATATACATTTTAAGAAATGCGTAGCATGAGTGCAGCAATAGTTTCCCAGTGGAGAACTTCGTTCCCTGCTTTAATTTTTCCTGAGCACCTAACGATGAATAGTGATTCATTTTATTGACAAAATGCTCTAAATTTTTGTACGAAAAATGAATCACTGGATTTTTAAGTTTTTTTGTCCTGCCATCCAGACTGACAGATTCATGGATAGTTCTTTCGATAAACCGTGCTTTACTCTTTTTATATAACCTGGGTCTGCAGTCAGGATACCAGCAGCGCATCCATTTTCCCCAAAAATGATTTTTAATCGGTGTGGAAAATCCAATGATTTCAGCATCTTCAGCTGTCTGTAAGGCGACTTGCATCTCGTTTGTTAACTCCACGGTAATGCGTTCATCAACATCAAGCATTAACACCCATTCATTGGTTGCCTTATCTAACGCAAAGTTACGCTGTGCTGAAAAGCCGGGCCATGGATTCACGATCACTTGTGCGCCGAGCTTTTGAGCCAACGCTACGGTTTGATCGGTACTCCCGCTATCGATTACGAGAATTTCATCCACCCATTGTACAGATTGAAGGCAATCAGATACATGCTGCTCCGCATCCTTTGTCAGGATAATTGCTGTTACTTTCATCACACACTCCCAAAAAAGCAATGATTTAAGAATAGACAACCCAATTACTCACGTACTATTAATCCTAAACTCGACGCTAATCAGTATATACTGCATAGGAAAATGCACCTAAAAATAGTTATTCCCGGACACATTTTGCGTATTCGACAAATAACCTCTATTTCCTCTACTGACAGATATAGCTTATCTTATCCATTCTCCTCAAATGACAAAACAGGCTATCTATTTAAATAGGCCTGTTTTATTTCTCAGTATCCACAGAATATATGACCAAGTTTGCCATTATCTTGTTTCGTTACTTGCCTTCCACATGCTGCCGGGATCTTAAAATCATATCACAGAGTTCCCGCACTGCCCCTCCGCCACCGTTACGGGATAAGATGAAATCCGCCCTGTTCTTTGCTCCATCTGTAGCATCGGACGGACTGGCACTAATACCGGCAAGCTCTAACGCCACCAGATCATTATCATCATCACCTATATAGGCTATGTTAGCAAGCGGAATACCTGTCAGCACGGACAGTTCTTTGATTACAGGACCTTTATCCAAAGCCCCTTGAAATAAATAATCAATCTTGAGCTTTTGGGCTCGCCGCTCTACCATTCTCGTATTCTCTGATGTAATGATCGCGGTTTTAATACCGGCATTACGTATCAGCTCAATACCTTTGCCGTCACGGGTGTGGAATTTCTTTAACTCCTCACCGCCTTCCGAATAATACATACCTGCGTCAGTCAGCACTCCGTCAACATCCATTGCCAAAAGTTTAATTTGAGCAAGTTTTTTTTGTCTACTGTCTGCATGAAGATTTCTCTTCAATAACAAATTCTCAATAATAATCCAATCTAACGGCTCATCTAATTCAACATAGGTTTCTTCTGCCATCTCATAAACGCCAATTTTTCCTGTAATTCGGTTTTTCCCTGCAAGAATGTTTTGGCGACCATTTAGATAAAAAGCGCCGTTCTCAACCAAGAAACCATTAAACTCCTGCCTACGCGGTCTGTGTACGGGATCGTAGTTGACTGGTTGTACGTCTCCAGCTTCTCTCTCTTCCCAGATAAACCGCTTTTGTCGAACAACAGATAGTAAAGAATCATAGTTATTGGTCTGATATTTCTGCCATGCGTTGTCCAGATCATCTGTTGATAGCAATGGTGAAGTTGCCTGAATGAAAAACACATAGTCAAAGGTGACGTTACGGCAAAATTCTAATAGCGGCAACTCCGATGAGGCTGTGTCTGTAGCGCTTTCACTGCTTCGGCTGATTACCTCCACCTTGCTTGATATATTTAAATCCCGGACACAGCTCGCTATCTCATCCGAATCGGTTGAAACATATACTTTCTCAATGGCAGGTAACGCTGCAGCAGCCGCAATCGTCCAATAAATCAGCGGTTTTCCTGCTATGATCTTAATATTTTTTAATGGAATACTCTTACTGCCACCCCTCGCGGGTATAAAGGCAACTGTTTTTTTTTCCATATGTCCTCCGGTATTGATACTCAATAAGAAACTAGCGATTAACCCATTTCAGTTTGGCTCTTTGTACTTTCTCGACTTCCAATAAATCCTGTTCTTTATAGCTAAGTGCTTTGGCCACATTATGCAGGTCGCGTACCAAACGTCTCATTCCGTCTGGTTCCAGAGATGCTGCGTGATCAGTACCTTTCCAGGTGCGATCCAGTGTGAAATGCCTTTCAAACCATTGTGCTCCCAAAGCTAAGCCGGCTACATCCGCTGCAATTCCCAAATGGTGCCCGGAAAATCCTATCCCTTTAACTCTAGCGCCAAATTGCTGTTTTAATCGTGGAATTTCCATCAGACAAATATCTTCGAATGCTACTGGATAACCTGACGTACAGGAATAAAGTACCAGGTCCTGATTGCGTTTGTATTTCTCAAAGAAACTTACGATTTGCTCTTCTTCCTCTTTTGTTGTCATGCCAAAGGAAAGGTGGATTTCACCTGCATAGTGTGTTGCCAAATATCCTAGCATCTCCCAGTGAAGGTTAGAAGCAGAGGGAATTTTAATAATCTGGGGATTGAGTGGAGCGATCTCTTTTGCCGACGTCAAATCCCATACAGATGTAGAATAGACAACACCAAACTCTTCACAGATTTCCATCAGATGCTTATGTTGATCAACGTCAAATTCTAGAAATTCCCGGTGGGATCCGTATGTATCACCATACGAATGCATAGGATTAGGATGCGGGGCACTGTATTGTTCGGGGGTAAGTAACTCAACATTGCACCTCTTCTGAAATTTCACTGCATCGACTTTACAGAATACCGCTGCAGTCATAATCAATTCACGGGCAATTTCCATGCTTCCTTTGTGGTTACAACCAATTTCCGCAATAATGTAAGGTTTCATGCTATGGCCTCCTCTTTTTTTCGATTTATTCCTATTGTGGTGATAAATACCTCTGTAGTTCTTCAAAAGTTTCCGGAGTATGTACACCGGATTTTTTTATTAAGAAATCAATAGGTTTCGGCGTCCAACCAAGCAAATTAGCCGCACTGAGGGAACGCATCTCCTGTTTGGCAAACAAATCGGCATATAACATAGCAGAAGAGCTCACGGCTGTTACAAGTGCCCTTATGTTGCTATGTCTGTACAAGATAATTTCCATCGGTTCCACGGAATGAAAAAAGTCGATATCAGCTAGTTGTTCCTGATACGATTTGAGCTTGTCCTGACGTTCGCCGGGATGCGGTTTGTAGAGCAACTTGCAATGGATACTTTTAGCGAAAGAAGATAGTTTCTTCAACAGCTCAATTTCCTGCACCGGGTCAACTCCTCCAAACTCCGCCTGGTAACTTCCAAGGTACAGGATTACCGGATCTTGCATTAATAACTGATATTCCTCCATAGCAGGGGCTAGCTTATCAAGCGCCCGCATAATTGCATCTCGTTCGATAGCAACCGGATTCGGCGAAGATCGCTCAAGCATCCACGGTTTAAAGAGATAGTCTGCTGTGCCTGCTTTGCCTTGACCAATACCCTTAAAATTGTATTCCATGCCGGAATGCAAGCCGGCGAGCAGTCGCAAGATTTGTACTCCAAGATATTCAGCAATCTGGGTCTTCCAACGCCGGGGCTGCAACACATAGGAAGCTGTGCCTTCATCAAATCGGATATAGGTTGTATTACCCGACATTTCAACCAAAACCTGATTCGCTATCACTTTATCAGAGGCAAGATAAACCTGGTCCACTTTTCCAGCTGCATTGACCGTTTTACGAAGTTCGCCAAAAACTTTTAGTACTCCGTGCTCTTTCACTCTTTGCCGTAAATAATCTTTTGTTCCAAGAAGTATCGAACTCCAGGTAGTATCATCACTAGCCATTTTGGCAAGGCATCTGCTATTCTCCCAGGATGAATATGCCTTTGGGTTAATAAGCACCAGCATGTTGTTCTGACCATGGGTATAATAATTGGCAATAATATACGCCGTGAACAAGTGCAAAGGTGTATTTACAATAAATAGATTACGCATGAAGACACCTCTATGTCAATCGTTTCGGATAAGACCGATTACCGCCTCAAATACCGTTTGTGGCTGAATATCTGCAAGACAGATGTGTTCACATTTGCGTCTCCAACAATTGATGCACGGTCGCTGGGGACGCAGAATGGTATTATGTCCATAATAAGGCCCGTTGCGTGCGGGATCGGTAGGACCAAACAACGCAACTGCCGGTGTATTGACAGCCACCGATAAATGCATTGGGCCGGTATCGCCTCCTACAAAGGCAACACTTTCCTTTATCATGTAGGCCAGTTGCTTTAACGATGTCTTACCGGTAAGGTCTATGGGCTTTGTTTGGGATCTATTCTGTATATCCTGAGCAAGCGGTTTGTCGCCCGGACCACCGACGAGTACCGCACCAAATCCTGCCTGGTGCAACTGGTCCGATAATGCAGCATAATGCTCGGTCGGCCAGCATTTAGTCCTCCAGTTTGTCCCAGGAGCTAAAATAACATAAGGCGTCTTCGCTGCAAGCCCCGCTTCCTGAGCAATCTTTATTGCCTGCTCTATTTCCTCTGTCGTAATATGAATAGGAAAACGGATTTCACTGATTCGCCCAGTCAATCCGCGGATAACATCAAGGTACCGTTCCACAACATGCCCTTTACTATGTTCTCCGCATATGGGTCGGCTTATGGTCTGACTTAGTTCCCTCATATCACAGTAGCCAATCCTTTGCGCAGTTCCACTTAGCAGGCTGATAGCCGCACTCTTAAACAGGCCCTGAAAATCAATCGCCAGATCAAACCGGTTTGATTTTAGAAGGCGTGAAAGCTCCGGAGCGTTATGCCACAATCCTGACAATGTTTTAAATTTCGGTTTCTCAAATATCATAATCTGGTCAATGTCCGGATTGTTGTTTAACAAATCGTAAGATGGTTTTTCTACAATCCAGGTAATTCTGGCGTCAGGATAGCTTTGACGCAGTGCATGAACAGCCGGGAGCGCGTGAATGACATCCCCTATAGCGCTTAATTTTATGACAAGAATATTCCGGTAATCCATATGAGACCTCACAAAAACCGTATTCCTACTTGCCCTGAATGCGACGAATTATATTGGTGCTGGATCTCCCCGGAACTTCCGGAATTAACACTGTCTCGCCCCCGTATCGGGCTACGATTTCCGCTTCAGGCAAATCCTTAACATTATAGTCTCCACCTTTTACATACACATGAGGCCGTATCTGCTCAACAAGGGGTTCCGCTGTCAGCTCTTCAAACAAAACAACGAAATCTACAGCGCCCAAAGCAGCAATTACTTCCGCCCGGTCTTCTTCCCTATTGACAGGTCGGTCCGGCCCTTTTAGTCTTCTTACAGATACATCGCTGTTTATGCCGACGATTAATATAGTTCCCAATTGTTTCGCTGCGGCTAAATACCGTACATGACCCGCGTGTAAAACGTCAAAACAGCCGTTGGTAAAGACGATTTTCTCTCCAGCGGCTTTCAACTCATCTACTGTATCTTTTAGGTCTTTCTGTTCAATGATTTTCATAATAAACCTCAATGGCTTTTCTTAACTCCTGGGGAATAATGGTAGCAGTTCCGGGTTTGCGCACTACAACACCGGCAGCAAGATTAGCCAGGGCAGCGGCCTCCACATAAGATCCTCCGGCTGCCAGAGCCAGGGCCATTGTAGCCACAACCGTATCACCCGCTCCTGTCACGTCATATACTTCACTCTTATTAGTAACCGGCATGTGAACAGGTTTCCTGGATTTTTCGAAGAGTGACATACCCGCAGGGCCGCGCGTGATTAGCACCGCTTCCGCGTTTATGCATGTAAGCAGTTCCATGCCTGCCTGGTCCATTGCATTAGCATCAATCACTTTCAGCCCCAAAGCTGCTGCTGCCTCGGCTTCATTCTGTTTTACCACCGCTATACCCGAATAGGCCGCAATATCATAGCGGGAATCCACTAATGAGGGAATGCTTCTTTCCCGGCATGTATTAACCACCCAAGTGCGAAGCGCCGGAGTCACCGTACCGCTACCGTAGTCGCTGATTACAACAGCGGAAACTCCGTCGATATTGTTTTTTACCCAGTTCAGCAGGGTTTCCTCTGTAAGCGGCGAAAGCGGTTTCTCCGTCTCACGGTCAATACGGACTATCTGCTGGCGCACCGTCGCCTGCCCTCCGGCCATTACTCTTGTTTTGGTGATAGTTGGCCGCAAATTATCTATTACTAGCCCGTCTATTATGACCCCTTTATCGCCTAATACCCGAAGCAATTCACTTCCGGCTGAATCATGACCGATAACGCCGGAGGCCAGCGCAATGCCGCCAAGAGTGGCGGCATTGTGTACCGTGTTAGCTGCTCCTCCAGGAACGACTACTTCAGCCGTATGCTCAAGAATCAGCACAGGGGCCTCTCGTGAAATTCGTGATACTTTTCCTTCCAGGTAGACGTCGGCAACCATATCACCAATAACCATTACTCTGCATCCCTGCATTTTATCTGCAAGGCTTATCAAATTGAATAACAATATACGCGTCCCCTTCAAAACCGATTATTACCAGTTTGCTGCCATCAGCTTGAGTGACAGGCGATCCCTCTTGGTATCATAACTTATATCCGCATCAAAGCAGTGAATGTTATGGCGCCATGTATATTCCAGTTCATCCGCTCTTGACCGGTCCATATCGTACTTAATGCCCACTCCCAGCTTGTTCTTGGCATCTATCTGATACAGAAACCCGGCTCTAAGCTCACGAGGAATGTCAATGCGGTCATACGCATACACCGACTGATTTGTCTGATGCCGGTAGGAATAGCCCAGCCAGGCTTCCGTTCGTTTCGCTTCCAAATTCAAATCTGCGTCAAAGCGCAAAATATCATTATTTGTCCGGTTATACCCGTAATAAACATTCTCATATCCTGTACCCAGTTTCAGAGAAAGCGTATTACTCAGCTTGAGCGGGTCTGACGCCAGATACGCTGCATACCCACGCCGCCAGCCTGAAACAGCCTCTTCAGTCCATTTGCCTGCGCTGGCGGAAACCTGAAGCGTCATCGGCGACCGGCCAATTCTCTGCGGTTTCAGTCCGAGGCTGAATTGCTGCTCTTTTTTGATCCATTCATCATCATCATTTTTCTCACTGCCGTGGAAGGCGTCAACCGTATAGCCTTTTCCCTGCGCCGTCATACCGAACTGAGGTTCAAAGCCCCGCTTGGTAAAATAGCGCAGATCGGTATATACCGTTGTTTGATTGCCTATCGGATAGGCAAGATATTGTCCAATCATTAGGCCATCGTCGGAATCATAGCCAATGCGAGGCAGGAGTGTCGTGTTTGTTTCGTCCTTCAAGGATTTCTCAAGCTTAGGAAGGGAAAAGAGAGTCAGGTTACCGATCACAATTTTAGCGTTATAGGCAATTAGCTTTTCCCCTGGCCAAATCTCTACGCGGTCAGCGCCCACATAATAATGTGGTTTCTCTGCCGGGCAGCCGGTTATTGTGCCGTCATGAACAGTTACTTTACCATCAATCACGGAAACTGTTTTTCCGCCTACAAATATTGTTTCAATTGCCCCAGTAACTGCGTCCATATCTCCGGTACGACTCTGATAATTGTACCGGATATTGGAGCCTGTTAGGCTAACACCCGGCTGAAGAAGCGTAGCCGACCCCTCGGCGTTTACTTCGCCCTTTTGTGAATTTCCGCTAATTTTTTCTGAGAGAACCTGATCCCTATCTTTCGTAATGTGAACCTGTCCCTGTGCTGTATAATCTCCTGTCTGCTCACTGTAGTAAAGTTTATCCGCTTCAATAACAACCGGTGCCTGAGCTCCCGCCTTAGTCTTAACTGTATCTGCAGCACTAGTCGGAGCTGCAAAAACAGTTGGCGCCTGGTTAAGCGCGACTATAAGTGCAGCTAGCTTTAGGAAGTGGTTTTTTTTATTATTCACCATAGTTTACTCCTATCGTCAAAAACTATCGCTGTATTTAAAGGTGGGAAGTGTTATTTATCTGCTGAATACTACTTTATTCTACACTCTTCATCGGTTTCCTCCAGGAATGTATGCGGTAATATATGAGAAAAGCCGTCTTACGACGGCTGTATTATTTCACTTTTAATTCACTTTTATACCAGATATCAAGGTATCGGTTTTGACTTGGATGTAGAGCTCGGTCCCAGCAGGTATATCAACATCTTGTCCGTGAACAAATGCACCGCCTACAACCCCAAATGGTCCGAGCAGCGCCAATCCGGCAACAGTTGCTCCAGCCGCTTTTACCAACGATTTGGTTTCTTCCTTAGCTTTTTCGCCCATCTCTGTAGCAACGATACTGCCATCAAGTCCTTCAACTGCTTCAAAAGCCACTTCCAACTTTGCGTCACGCCCGAAATTCTTTCGCTGGGTAACTTTAGTCACTTTTCCAAAACCTTGCACACCGCTAGGAAGTGCCAACACCCCATCTACGAATACATCGTTCGTAACCTGGAACGCAACAGGATCACCGACTTTTGAATTTTTCGTACTCAGATCAGATGTCAGCTTAATTTTAACAAGGGTATCCTTCAGTAATGTAGTCTCCATAACATCAGGCCAGCCTGTAACCAATGAAAGCTTCATCAGCTTGTTGACCCGTTCAACTACCGGAGCTACAGCAGAATTACCGTACAGGGTACGTTCCAGCGCCTCTAGTTTAGTCTTTGCGGTTTGATTCGTTACTGCACGGGTTAAATGCCATTCTAGGGTATTCAGCTTCAGTATTAAAGACGGAGCGCCTGGTTTGACCTCTTTTGCATAGCTATACAAGCGGTCACTTTTGTTAGCCAGGCTTTCTTTGGTTTCATTTCCGAAAACTTCCTTTTCAAGTTTATTTAGCCGCTCAATTAGCGATCCGGTTTGCTCAACTCCGTAAAGGATCTTTTCGACAGCAGTCGTTTTATCAATGATTGTCATCTCTGCAGATGTATTAGCAAAAGCAAAATTAGGCAGCATCAAGGCTGTAATTAAAGCCGTAATCAATAATTTACGTAACAAATGACATCTCCCCTTCGTCCATGGTTTCTTAATTTACTAATTCGTGCCGAAAAATGAAAAATCCTGCCAGACTAAGGTGCAAAAAAGCAGACAGCCTATCGACTGCCTGCTTTCTATCAAATTTTTACATCAATAATCGCCGAAACTCCCACACCCTGTACCCGTGAAAAGTTAACAGGGTTTTTGCTGTCAATAGGTATCAGCGCCTTTACCCGGAATTGACTGCCATTAAAATTCCCTTCAAGTTGGAGCACAGCTTCCGTTTGGTCAACCAATTCAGAAGGGCCTGTAACCTGAGCTGCTCCTATGTATCCTTTACTGCCTATAGTCACAATTGGAACTACTTTTGTCGCGTACTCAGTATCTGCCCCATGCTTAGCCATTAGGGTGTTGATAAAGTTATTGAGAGGCTTAGAAAACTTATCAATCAGAAAACCGATACCCCCTACCTTAAGTACATCCCCAATGCCAAACGCCTGCGTGACGGGCATGGCAGAGCCAAACAAGAAGCACACAAGCAGCAGACAGATGATGAAACGCTTTTTCATAACAAAATCCCCTTTCACTAACTATTGGCTTCGCATAATTATTATACTAAAAAATGACTAATTTGGGCAGAAAGAAGAGACTGATCATTAGCCATCCGACACCTATCGCTCCTATAGCCGACTTCCATTTATAGACTGTAGGCCAGCCTAGCCGTATCGTGCGCAATCCCAGCCGTGAGTATAAGCCCCATATTGTGATTATAATAACCAACAAAAAATAACGATTGAGAACATCACCAGGTGAATATCCGGCAACACCGGGTATAAGAAGGAATAAGCGGTAATATAGCAAAGGAAATGCCAGCAGTGCCGCCAGGATGGCCGCAGCAATGGCACTGATAAAAAAACAAGCTCAAAGTACTCATCCTCTTTTATGACTTTGGTAAAATTATAGCGGTTTTGTATAATGTTCTCAATAGCTCCAATCTATCACTGAAGATAATTAAGAACCTCCAGTAGCAGTATTATCTGCTGCCGGAGGTCTGCCAATTGTTTAAGATTTAGAAGCGGAAGTAGGAAGAGTTATTTAAGGAAGCATGATCATATATTTAAAAGGTACTTTTACCAGTAGAACGGTACACTGGTTTATGCACAATTTCAGGAGACACCGAACGATCGGTCTGCTTGGTTTTTGCTGCGCTTTGAGTTTTTTCTCCGTTTTGAGCTGCCTTATTTTCTGTTTCAAGGAGGTTCTGCATGAGTTGTACTTCATCCGCCATATTAGCTTTGTCCAATACTTTTGCAGTAATAGCCGTTATCTCCGGCAACGGAACACCGAGGCGTTGTGCAATCTGGTTCCAGCCAAGGTTTTCCTGATCGCGCAAGTCGACTATTTCTCTGACAGTTTTATTAGTACGGTTAATGAAACCGTATATGATACCGATTTCGCCGTAGTCAAAATTTCGGTTATACAGATAGCTGACATGCTCCACCGATACTGTCATCTGATAGGCTTGGGATAAATGCCAGGCTATTTTGGAATCCCTGCCGGTTATTTTACTTGCATCAGTACTTCCACCTCCCAATTCAATGGTAGCCGCAGACGCAATCACCGAAACCATCATCATAAGAATAATCATACTAATTGCCCTAATACCTCTAATACCCAATTTATGCATCGCAATCCCTCCTTCTTAGCTATATTGGATATATTCTGCCATTATCCTCCTATTAAAAGCAAAAACCCCCTAAAAAAGGGGGTTTTCATATTGTTTATTAGAAGCTCCAAACTAAACCAGCGCCAAGCTCTTTGTCAGAGCCGGTATATCCGGTAGCTTCCAGGTCTAAATAGATCGCATGGAAAGATAGAGATTTGTTAATCGAATGGGTGTACACATAGGTAAAGCCTTTGTAATCTCTGTTTTCGCCGTTGTCCCAATCAAAAAGGCCGTCTCCCATGAACGGATATGCTACAGAACCAATACCGCTGTTAAATGGATCAACAGCATACTTCTTTACATTGTTGTACTGTACAGTAAAGCTGTCTTTCTTCCAGCTGTAAGTACCAGCTACGAAATATGCGGAGTTATCAGTATCTGCATTGGATTTCACATATTCAGTTGAGAGGTTAATGCTATTGCCCACAGGTGCACTTGTATTAATCCCCCAAAACTTTGTATCTCCTACAGAACCATCGATTCTTCCAATAGCATAAGCTGCACCAACCGTAACTTTGTCAACTTTGGTTGACGCATCAAAACCGTACACTTCTCTTGATCCCGAATAGCCATTGCCATTATTGATTTTACCACCAATTACATTGATGTCAAAATCTCCGGATTTGGTGGAAAGAATTGCGCCGTCAAACTTGTTATCAACGCCTACTGCGTCAGATCCAGTGCTAACGATGGTGCCCTGTCCAAGACTAACCGCTTGGCGACCAAGGGAATATTTCCACTCGCCAGCTTTGCCTTTAATTCCATATTGGTCAAATGCTCCATTATTAGTTCCCGTACCGGTTTGCGCACCGCCGAAGTTATTACGAACAGAAAAACGACCGAAGAAAGTAGTGTCCTCATCAACGGCGCCGGTGAAGTTCACGCGGCTACGTAATTGGAACCAGGATCCGTCAGTACCTTGGCTGCCACCAGCCTTATCGTTGATTACGCGGCCTTGCAGCCTGAAGTCACCATTGAATTCTACCGGGAATGCAAGAGCAGTTCCTGCGATAGAGAGAATGAAGCTTGCTGCAAGAGCAGCAACAATACTTTTTTTCATTGATTAAATCCTCCTTGGAATTTTAATTTTGTTTTCCCTGGCGGAGGCTGCCACTCTTATGAAAGTTTCCTTGTTTCCTTTCATCCGGCGCTCAGCCAGTTATGCTGCAAGTTTATACCAGGTTTCCCAAGTGATCGCACCTCCTTTCTTTAGCCTGGAATAATACAGCACAATTGGAATATCATGTTAATTCTATGTTAATATGTCAATTCCTGCTTGGTATTAGAAAATATTTCACAATTATTTGTAACTATATATAAAAGAAGAACCCTGTTTACGGACAAATGTCCAAATGTTCTAAGAGCTCAAAAAAAAACAAACACCTGGGGATAAAATCCCCAGGTGTTTGGGTACGACAGTTCTTAGAACAGAACAGTCACAATTGCGCGGTACATCTTGTTTTCTGCACCTGCAGCAGCATTGCCATCAGGGCTAACGATCGTGTACTCGAGGGTGCTGATGAAAGACTTGCTGAAACCATAGTTGTACTGGAAGTCCAATTGGGTGAAGTCAAAGCCAGCTTGGTTATTATCCTTACCAGTGCTGTTGCCGATACCCATCAGATTGTTCGGCGATGCGTTGGCGCCTTTGTCAACATATTGGACAACTAAATTGTTGTCGCCTTTCTTGCCGATCTTCTGGTTGCCATAAGTAGCTCTGAGAGCCCAGGCAGTTGCGCTTTTACCGGCATACATGTCTATGTCGCTACCGTTATGCAGGTAGATGCCATTGAGCGCGAATTTGCTATCGAACAGGTAGTTGGTGTTAAGTACAGTCCACTTAAAGGGGCTCGTCTTAGCAACCGGGTTTCTCATCTCGGTGTAGCCTAAGTTATAATCCAGCTTGCCAACTTTGGCAGCAACGGAGAGACCAGCGATATCCAGGTCTTTGGCATAGGTGTTAAGAGGAGTAGCAGCACCAGCCCAGGTAGCGCCACTGAGGAAGCGGCCCCAAGTGCCGGCTACAGTGAAATCACCAAGTTTCGTGGAAGCTTTAAGGCCATCATAGCTGAAAGCGCCGCTATCAACGAAAGCGCCCTGAGCGTCCAGCCAGAAGGATTGACGACCGAGGACAGTTGTGGTTTGGCCAAATTTGGTGGTGAAGAATATACGGTCGATGTTGGCGTAGTTAGCACCATCTTGGAGATTCTTACCATATGTTTGCCAGGTATCATTGCCGAAGGAACCTTTATCCGGTTCACGGGTTACAAAGCGGAAGTTGGCGGTGGTTTTGTCGTCAACTTTAGCAACGCCGTCCAGACGCAGTCTGTATTGAGCAGCTCCGCCAGTGCCGGCGCCGATTTCGGGCTCAACAACAGTATAACGGGTTCTGTAGTCGCCGGTAAACTTAACGTTAGGTTGGTTCTTCTCAAGCTTAGCTACGCGAACGCCGAGGTTGTTCAGTTCAGCAGCGAACTCAACAGCCAATTTGTCGATGGTAGCTTTTTGCTGAGCGTTAGCCTTGTCAGACTTAGCCATAGCTTTAGCTACGATTTGAGCCATTTCATAACGGGTGAGGGTTTTGTCGCCACGGAAAGTGCCGTCGCCATAACCGTCAACGATGCCGGCAGCAGCCAGCTTGGAAACTGCTTCATATGCCCAATGTTTAGCAGGAACGTCTACGAAAGGATTAGCGGCTGCAAATGCAGTACCAGCGATGCCGAGTACAAACACAAGAGCCAGAACTACTACAAAATTCTTTTTCATGAGTAAATCCCCCTTAGGTTTTTTCGTTTTTTTGTGTGATGAGCCTAAGAAGGGAACTGCATTGAGTTTCCTTGTTTCCTCAATATTCCCTTGTCAAAGTGCTCATATCTATACACTTACTTCAAGAGCCGCTCCCAGGGTACCTAAGGTACACCTCCTTCCTTCCCCGTCGGTTCTCTTCAGTGAAAGATCTAAGAGTAGTATGTAAATATTACCTTACATTCATGTATTTTCTATATAAAGAAACTTATTCCTGCCTGTTATACAAAAGTTATTTATAAAATTGTTTGTCAATTACGCAAATTGATGTCTCTTTAAAATATCGCTCAGCAAGAATAACTGCGGCATAATCATCAACCGGCACAGGCGGCACCTGCATCGACAGCGGCATAAGCCGTCTGATTCCCCGGGGAGGATTATCGCACCAGTACCTTGTTCGTGCTTCGTCAGTAGAACGGTATTCATTGACCAGCGCTATTTCTATTTGCCTGTCCGTTGTCTGAATGCCTTCAATCTGCCTTTTCAGCGTCCTGCTAGAGGTGCTGTTTCCCAGAACGATTTTTGCGAGGTCATACTCGCCCAGTAGTTGAGCTATTCTTAGTACAACCTCAGATGTCTTGATAACTTCCCGCCCTAGTACGCCGCGCGTTTTATGGACAACCGCCACGCCGCATTTGTCACGGCCTGGGTCGATGGCAATCACTTGTTCTTCCACCATGTACAACCTCCATGGGTAGTATATTCTAGTACAAGTAAAATATTCCTTTAATGCAAGAACTTCTGGTGAGGAATTGGGGAGATTGACACGCTGCGCTCGCAATGACATAAGAGCATGCGTAGAAGCGCACTGCTACATTCCCCGTGATGGGGCAAAATGAAAACCAGGGACGCGTTGGCGTCCCTGGTTTAGTCTGTGGACTATATTAGAATTTTACGTTAACGTAAGCGGAAGTACGAGCGTTTTGATTGTCGAAGTCTTGGTGCTTAACAGTCATGACAGCATTTTTACCGAGGTTTCTGTCAAGTTGATATTCCATACCTTTGAAGGAGTCAGCATGGCCGAAAGTCTGGATATCGGAAGTCAGGTTGGAGTAGTTAGTGATCATGCCAGCTTCAACATCTCTGTGTGCAACCGACAGGCCAAGCTTGTCGAATTTCACGCCATAGGAGGTTGCAGTTGCATCAGTGTCGTTGTCTTTGAAGTATTCTGCGTTAGCAGTTACACCTTTGATCAAACCGAAGGATGCGCTTGCGCCGTAGATTTCTTGGTCAGCGCTGTCAAGAATGCTTTCGTTCTTGAGGTAGTTGGCAGTAACTTTGGCGCCAAGGATATCAGTTTTGTATTCTGCACCGAAGGCACGGTCTTTAGTAGTTGCAGCAGCATTGCTCCAGTTACCATATACCAGCTTCAGGCCGCCCATCTTAGTGGATACTGCGTTCATTTGAGTATCAGCCAGGAAGCCGGAACCCAGTTTCACATCTTGACGGCCAATTGTATTGTTGAGGCCAAGAGCATTGAAGCTTACATTGGCAGTGTCAAGACGTACGTTAGCAGTGTTAACAGCGTCATGGGAAACATTGCCGCTGGTCAGACGGGCGCTAAACTTCATATTGTCATTGATTTTTCCGTCAAAACCAATACGGGCACGGAAATCAGCTTTGTCTTGTTCATTTTCGATAGAGCCGTAACGGGCACGGGCATCACCGGATACTTTAACCATGTTGTCAATCTTGTTTTCGAGACCTGCAACTTTAACGCCCAGGCTGTTCAGCTCAGTGCCAAATTCTTTGGCAAGCTTATCAGTTACCTCTTTTTGGTCAGCATTCAGGTTCTTAGTCATAGCTTTAGCTACAATAGTTGCCATTTCATAACGGGTCATGGTTTTGTCGCCACGGAAAGTTCCGTCGCCATAACCATCAACAATACCAGCTTGAGCAAGCTTGTTTACAGCGTCATAGGACCAATGTTTTGCAGGTACATCAGTGAAAGGATTAGCTGCTGCAGGTGCAGCAAATACAGGAACAGCGAATGCTACAGTCATAGCAGTAGCGATAGCAGTTTTTAGAAGTCTCTTTTTCACGAAGGAATCCCCCTTTAAAAATATGTTTTACGCGGGTGTCGCCACCGGCATAAGGTCAATTGCTAAAGGATTCGTTCCAGGAGTGTCCACGTTTCCTCGAGGCCGTTTTATCCTTTACAATATCGCTTATGTTCCTGCCGCTTTTCGCAGGTTTCTAGTTTACATAATTCAACGTAACTTTTTTAATTCCTGCTGACTGAGTTGGTGTAAAATTTGGTAATTAGGCTACTAGGTACGAATGGAGATTACTGTGGGAGATTGCCACGCTTCGCTCGCTCGCAATGACAAAAAGAGAGGAACTAACGATATACGAAGCATACGTACCTTGATGCTATTACCATCATTGACCAATCAGTCAGTTAGGTTCAAAAAAAATTATGTTGTTTACGTAATATATATAATTCGGCGATAAAAAAAAGAATCCTGCTTGGCAAGCAAGATTCTCGTTGGAACATTATGTTAATTAGGCAGATCTTTGACCTTTACTTCAATCTTTAAGGGGCCTACTGCATGGATATCATCCTTGGCTGTTGCGGACAATTCCACGCGGCCGCCTGCTTTTTTGACGCGGTTGATGGTATCATACAGCTGGGAGCCGCTCATTTCCCCTACGGTTCCTTGGATAGGATCAGGCAGTATCCCTTGCTCAATGGCTTTTTGGTTAACTTGCTGGAGGAATGTAAGAACGGTTTCCTCCGCCTTCTGGGTTGTATTTCCCGCATCTGAGCTGTTGGTGTAAATAACTTCATTCTTACTATAGACAAGGCGATTGGGGAACAGGTCTATTCTGCCGATAACCGGTTCGCCATAAATGGTATTGCCGACTGATGAGACGCGAACAATAACATCTTCCGGCGTCCCTGCGATAAGCGATATTACCTGCTCAAAGTCAGCCCTTGGGATCCAAAGCACCTCTAAATCTTTATCTACTTTTAATTTAGCAAGTAGCCCCTGATTTGTTTTGTATAGAATAGCCGACAGTATATTTTCGGTATCCTGCTTAGGTTGTCCACCCTTTACGACCGATGTAGACAACACTTCGCTGGCACGAAAAACAACTACACCCTCACGTACAAATTCAATGCCGCGTTTAAGGTTTGCTGTCAGCTCATTTAAGCGGTCAACATCGGTTTGCAAAGTTACCTTTGCCTCGCTTAGGTTTGTTACCCTGGCATCTAACTCTTCTTTCGTTTGCTGCAGGGCTGCTACATCCCCTCTGGCTTTATCAAGCTCACCTTTCGCTGCGTTATAGTCGGCTTGAACATCAGCTAATGCCGCAGCGGCACGGTCACGTTCGCCAATAGCGGCGGTCAACTCCTGGGTAATACTGGCAAGGCGTCTTGCCGTTTCGCTAACCTTTAATGACAG
>Ga0366783_1045_pt1 | contig 18292 bp, 16 predicted proteins | sample TotcelN113001L10_FD_207059 | JGI IMG/M metagenome (GOLD analysis project Ga0366783, IMG submission 207059) | Enriched cells from coal bed in the Powder River Basin, Montana, United States - Total cells N11 rep2 HSBNCT.N11.300.1.L10 ... | reverse complement strand
TTCGCTGTCCGTAACCGGCTGGCCCGCCCCGCAAATGCAGCCTCCCGGGCAAGCCATAACTTCAATAAAATCGTAGTGTTTTTCACCGCTTTGTATTTTTTCGATAAGCTCCTCGGCATTCTTAAGTCCGCTTACAATTGCAACGTTAACCTCTCGACCGTTATACTGTATGGATGCTTCTTTTACGCCCTCCATGCCCCGGACACCGGTGAAGGCAATTGCCCTCAGGGCAACAACTGATTTATCATCAGAAATCCGCCTGATTACAGCTTCGGTAACACCACCGGTTACTCCAAAAATCACTCCGGCACCACTAGTGGAGCCAAAGGGCATATCCACCCCTTCAGGCTCTATTTCGGAAAAGACAATACCCGCTTCTCTGATCATTTGAATGAGTTCCTGGGTAGTAATAACATAGTCTACATAGGGAGTTCCATTATTCTTAAATTCATCCCGGGCTGCTTCCTGCTTCTTAGCAGTACAAGGCATGACAGCAACTACCACTACCCGCCTGTTAGAATGGCTGTAATGCTCTTTGAGTACAGATGCAAACATCTGCATTGGCGAGCGGCAGGAAGAGATGTTTTCCATAAGCTGCGGCTTATTGATCTCCGCATATTTTACCCATGCCGGACAGCAAGAAGTAAATAACGGCAGCTTTTCGCCTTTTTCCAGGCGCGCTAGAAACTCTCCTGTTTCTTCTAATACAGTAAGATCCGCACCGGTAGTAGTATCAAAGACCTCGTCAAAACCAATTCTACGCAAAGCGGCAACCATCCGCCCCATCATGTTCTCGCCTTCACCAAGACCGAGTTCTTTCCCAATACCAACTCTAACCGCAGGCGCAATCTGAACAAGTACTTTTGTATCCTTATCACTTATATCCCGCCACAGCTTTGCCGTATCATTGCGGACAACAATGGCTCCGGTAGGACATACAGCGGCGCACTGACCGCAACCGACACAGTTTGTATTGGCTATAGGTTCATCAAAGGCTGTACTAACGCACATGTTAGAGCCACGGAAAGCAAAGTCAATTGCACCAATATTTTGTACTTCATCGCACATACGTACGCAGTCACCGCAAAGTATGCACTTGCTTTTGTCCCGGACGATGGAGAGGGACGAAGTGTCAAGTCCGGCATCATCGAAGGTATTACTGAATCGGACCTGCTTAATACCAAAACGCTGTGCCAGTTCCTGGAGCTTGCATTTGCCGTTTTTTTCGCACGTCGTGCAATCGCGGCAATGATTGGACAGCAGCAGCTCCAGTATCATTTTTCTATATTTGCGCAAACGCGGTGTATTTGTGCGTATTTCCATACCAGCCTTAGGCGGTGTCGAACAGGCAGCATGAATATCTCCCCAATCGTCCTCTACCACACACATACGGCATGCCCCATAAACAGATAGCTCTGAATAGTAACAAAAGGTCGGAAGCTCAATTCCCGCTTTTCTAATTACCGCTAAGATATTTTTTTCTCCTGCTATTTCTACCGGCATATTATCGATCGTCATAAACTGGGTGCCCATACCGTCAATCCTCCTTTATTGCTTTGAAAGCACATGATTCAATACAAGCGCCGCATTTTATGCACGTACCGGAATTGATCAGAAAAGGCTCTTTTATCTTGCCGGCAATAGCATTAACCGGACAAATCCTCGCACACTTCGAACAACCACGGCACAGCTCCGGATCGATATAAATACGTTTTAATTTCTGACAAACCTTAGAGGGACATTTTTTATCGACGGCATGCGCTTCATATTCTGCACGGAAATATTTAATCGTACTGACAACAGGAAAGGCAGCAGATTTCCCCAGTCCGCACAACGCAGTCGAAGTTATCGTATCAGCAAGCTCTAACAGCATATCAATGTCTTCAAGCTTTCCCTGACCGGACACAATGCCTTCCAGTATTTCGCGCATACGCTTGGTTCCCTCCCGACAGGGAACACATTTTCCACAAGATTCATTCTGGGTAAAATTCATAAAGAATCTTGCTACCTCTACCATGCAAGTGTGTTCATCCATAACCACTAGACCACCTGAGCCAATCATCGCTCCTGCTTTCTTCAGGGAATCAAAATCCAGCGGCAGCTCCAAATGTTCTTGAGTAAGGCACCCGCCTGAAGGTCCTCCTATTTGAACTGCTTTAAATGCGGCACCGTCGCGCATTCCTCCGCCAATGTCAAAGATAACTTCCCGTAAGGTAGTACCCATGGGCACTTCAATGAGACCGGTATTTTCTATATTGCCTGTTAAGGCAAAAGCCTTTGTACCGGGACTTTTTTCAGGTCCTATGGCTTTGTACCACTGGGCTCCGTTTTGAATAATAAGGGGCACATTAGCAAAGGTTTCTACATTATTAAGCACCGTTGGCCTGGCAAAAAGACCCTGTTCAACCGTCCGCGGCGGTTTCACCCGCGGCATGCCGCGCTTTCCTTCAATGGATGCAGTAAGAGCGCTGCCTTCGCCGCAAACAAAGGCACCTGCCCCCTTGCTTATTTTAATAGTAAAGTCATAATCAGTTCCGAGAATCGCCTTGCCAAGTAATCCGTAGTTGCGTGCTTCCTCAATTGCCTTCTCCAGACGGCTTATGGCAAGAGGATATTCAGCCCGCACATAAATATAGCCTTCCGAAGCACCACAGGCTAAACCGGCAATCATCATGCCCTCCAGCATTCTGTGCGGATCTCCTTCCATTATGCTTCTGTCCATAAACGCACCCGGATCGCCTTCGTCACCATTACAGACAATATATTTAATGGGTGATTGCTGCCGCCTCACCTGAGTCCATTTGCGCCCGGTCGGATAACCGGCACCCCCGCGGCCACGTAAATTGGACTGGTCAATTTCTTTGATAATATCGTCTTGGCTCATATCAAAAAGTGCTTTTTGAAATGCTCCATACCCGCCGATAGCTAAGTATTCATTGATTGATGTCGCGTCAATATGCCCACAGTGGTCAAGTACAAGGCGCGTCTGCTTCTTATAAAACGGTATTTCTTCTTGGGTGGAATAAGTCTCGCCATTCTTTTTATAAACAAGTCTGTCCACCGGTCTCTCGCTTACAATTGACTCTGTTACGATTTGCTCGCAGTCTTCCGGTTTTACTTTTATATACAGCCAGCCTTGTGGCTCTATACGAATAAGCGGACCCATTTCACAAAAGCCGTGACAACCGCTCTTCTTGATGCCTACCGAGTCATCATGAGGCTCACTTTCAAGCTTTACCGCACAAGATATACCCGTTTTCTCAATCAACCGAATAAGCTCATCATATATCTCCAAGGCGCCACCGGCGACACAGCCCGTGCCGGCACAGACGAGAATCTTCTTTTTTTGTGCACCCAATGCTTTTTGGTATATTGCCCCTGCTTGAATTAGCTCTTCTCTATTCGAAAGCATTTTAGATTTCCTCCCTGAGCTTTGCAAGTAGTTCTCTTGCCTTATCTGGTGTCATGGCAGGATATACTTTATCATTTACTGTAAGCACCGGCGCAAGGCCGCATGCCCCAAGGCAGGAAACAGTCTCTACTGTAAACAGAAGATCCTCTGTAGTTGCCTTGCTTTCCGAAAGTTTGAGCTCCTGCCTCAGCTTTTCAAGAATAGGAATGGATTTACGTACGTGACATGCCGTTCCGTCACATATTTTTATCACATATTTACCCTTGGGCTCCAATGAGAAGTTCTCATAAAAAGTAGCAACGCTATAAATTTTGGCAGTACTAAGCCCAAGCTTAGCAGAAAGATAACCAAAAGCAGCTTTCGGAAGATAGCGGTATTTAGCTTGCGTATCCTGCAATATGGCAATAATACTGCTTGGCTCATACCTATATTTCTCAAGAATTTCATCGATTTCTTTAAAATTAATCATTTCATCCATAGCATGACCTCCTTGATGAAAGTTTGTGAATTTTTTATCATACTTTTAGTTTACACGATTGCAACATCGCTGGCAATCATGTTTGTGAAAAAATTCTCATTATTGATACTTTTCTACTTTTATTAATAAACAGCTTAGAAAATAGAAAAAGTGTTATTTACGTAACACTGCGTAAATAACACCTTTTCAGTAATTTCACTGTTTTTTTATATTCTTATTTGATACCTTTAGAAATATCTACTTTGGCTTTCATATGCGCTAATTGCTTGAAGTGTTTCATAACTGGCAGCTTGGCTACCGGTTGTGTTATTTGTACCGGAAGTTGCATCAAGCGCCGATTTCTCACATGAACCACAGCCGATGCATGTGCTGTTGCTTCTGGGACAAGTGCTCGAAGAGCTACCACCGCTTGAGGCAGAGCTCAATTCAAAGGAATCGCCGCCTGAAGCAGTCGATGCCGCTGGCGAAGCAAGTTGATTGCCAGTGGAACCTGCACTCGTGTAGCAGCTTGATTGGTAAGCATTTATCGCTGAAACTGCCATATTCTCTCCTCCGGCATCATTTAAGATAACTCTGATTTACAGCATTTTCCCGGTTTTTGTATATTTCTATTTCGAGGAAAAATCGCTCGACAATAATCTCATTAATCATTTGGTGTACCTGTTGGGCTGTATTATCAGTGCCCTTCTCAATAGACAATAATAGTGCTTCCGTTTCTTCTTTAGACAAGTTTCGGGGAACGGGCAAATCAAATACCGGTTCAAAGGATTTGCTGGCATATTGTTCAATAAAAATCAACATACGCTTTACTACGCACTCGATAAGATCAGGATTAGTTGATAACTCGGACAGCCAGCGCCGCATGAGCTTTTCTAGCTCGGTTAAGTTTTGATCCGCTTTTTTCGGGAATGGAATAATTGATGCTGACAAAACATAACCCTCCCTAGTGCAATCATCTTTAACTACTTGTGTTCCATTATAACGGTCTATTATTAAAATCAAATTTAGTCAAAAAAAGAAGCAAGGGGAGCTATCCCCTTGCTTCTAACCTCATACATAATAATTATTTAGCTACTTTATCAATAGCCTCTAACTCAGCTTTGTATTCAGCACCATACTTTTGGATGACCGCTTTTACTGCATCTTTCCATGGTTTTACGTCCGTCACTTCTGTCACAACAACACCATTTTGAATTAACTTGGCCAAAGCATCCTTCTCATATTTGTTCCAAGTGTCTTTTTGATATTGTACCGAGTCAAGGGCGGCTTGTTTAATAAGCTTGCGATCTTCTTCCGTTAATTTATCCCAGGTAATTTTACTTGCCATCAACACTTCCGGTACTCGTTGATGTCCGTCAAGGATATAATTTTTAACGGCTTGAAAATGATTTGCGGTTAAATAGCTAGGTGGATTGTTTTCCGCACCATCAATAACGCCGGTCTGCAGAGCGCTGAATACCTCTCCATAGGCCATAGGAGTTGCACTGGCACCAAGAGCATTCATCAGTTCGATATTAATGGCATTTTGGATGACCCGTATCTTCATCCCCTTGAGGTCTTCCGGAGATTTAACCGGATTTTTCGTGTAAAAGCTGCGGGAACCTGAGCTATAATAAGCCAAGCCCATCATCTTTGATTTATCCAGATTAGTAAGCATTTGCTTGCCCATATCGCTTTCTAAGAAACGCCATTCATGATCATCATTATCAAAAATAAAGGGCAATGAGAATACACCAAATTGCTTATTAAATTCGGCCAGCGTGCCTGTACTAATCCGGGTAAACTCGATAGAACCCATTTGGATCTGTTGAAGGACTGATTTTTCATCGCCTAGCTGAGCAGAGTCAAAAACCTTAATCTGAATACGCCCCTGGGAACGTTCATTTACAAGTTCGGCAAACTTCTTATCGCCAAGCGTTGTAGGATAATCGGAGGGGTGGGCTTCTGCTAATCGGAAAGTCAACTTCGGTTTCTGAGCCTCACTTGTAGAAGAGGCCTCCTTTTTGCCACAACCGGCTACCATCAGTCCGGCCCCCAGCGTTAGGATTAAGCCTGCTACTAACCACTTTTTCCCTTTCATTCTTCCTTCTCCTCCAGCTTTTTATTTATTTGCTTTCAAGCTACTACCCCTGTTTAGCCACGCTGTATCAACCAGCCTGTTATTATTTAAACAGAGACGGAAGCCACAGCACCGTCTGAGGTATATATGTAATTAAAAGCAATACAACTATCATCGCATAGAAAAATGGCATCATTGCTTTTGTTCCCTGGGATATTGATATTCGTCCTATTGCGCAGCCAATAAAAAGCACCGTTCCTACCGGCGGAGTCAAGAGGCCCATCCCGGCATTAAAAATCAGCACTAGTCCAAAGTGTATGGGATCCATACCCATTGCCGTACACACGGGCAGTAATACAGGCGTTAATATGAGAATCATGGGTGCCATATCCATTGGTCCGCCAAGAATTAACAGCAAAATATTAATTAAGAATAAAATTACATATTTATTGTCAGAAATACTCAAGAACCAATCGGTAATTAAGTCCGGTATACTGAGGTAAGCCATTACATAGCCAAAAGCAGCTGATGCAGCAATTAAAAAATAAACCATCAAGACAGTGCGAAGTGTCCGTTTCAATACGTTCCACATACGCTCCAAAGGAATTTCACGATAGACACCAAAGGCCAGTATAAAAGAGTATAAGACCGCTAACGCTCCCGATTCGGTTGCTGTAAATATACCGGAAATGATCCCACCAAGAATGATAAAAGCCGGTGATAAGGACAGCAAACCATGAAAAACAATTCCGGGAATTTCCCGTCTGTCAATAGGTTCACTTGCCGGGTAGCCTCGTTTTATTGCCATTAAATAGGCCACTGTCATCAAAGAGCCCAGCAGCATAAAGCCTGGAACTACGCCTCCCAGGAAAAGGCTTTTGATTGATATCCCGCCTGCAACTATAGAGTACAAAACCAGATTATGACTGGGAGGAACAACAACCCCCTGAATAGCTGAGGATATAGTAAGACCAACTGCATAGTCGGCATCATAGCCTTTTTTCTTCATGGCAGGTATCATTACCGATCCTACCGATGCCGCGTCTGCTCCGGCCGATCCGGAAATATTGCCAAAAAACATACAGGCTATGCAGTTCACCAGTGCAAGACCGCCGCGAATCCGCCCCACTAACAAAGTGGCGAAGTTAACCAGTCTTTGGGCCAATCCGCCTTCACCCATGATTTGCCCTGTGAGAATAAAAAACGGAATAGCCAAAAGCGAGAAGGTACTTACCCCGTTGATCATTTGTTGTCCAACTGTAGGCAGCGGCACTTCCAGATACACCATCGTCAATAAGGAAGAAGCAAACAGCGCCTGAGCCACTGGAAGCCGCAAGAGTACAAATGCCAAAAAACTAATGGCTAATAACCAAACCGCAATATCACTTGCTTCCATTATTGCCCTACCCCCGTATCTCCACCGATTTCAATGTCTGCCCCTTTGTGACGCTTAGTATCAATCCCGAAGAGATGAAGCAGGGAATAGGCACAAACCATAACTCCGCTTACAGGCATTACCAAGTACACGACACTATTGGGAAGTTTAGTGGCCGGCAAGGTAGAATCAAACATTAAAACAGTAAACTCCCAGCCATAAATAACAAAATACAGCCCGTACAATAAGCCCATTATGTCGATCCATTTATCAATCCATTTATTGATACTTGCGGGAAGCCGATCCGTTAAGGCTTCCACTCCCATATGAACCCCTTCCCGGAAGCCGATAGCTATCCCCATAAAAGAAAACCATACCAAAGATAGCAATATGGCCTCTTCGGACCAGAAAAAGACGAAATTAAATAGTTTTCGAGTGGCAACTTGCACAATCATAATGATGATAACGCCAAGTAAGGCGATAATAGCAAAATTCTCAAAAAAAGTATCCAGTAACAATGCTGCCTTTCTTACATATCCCATAGCTCCTTCTACCGCTCCTTTCCACAATTCACTCTTTCCAGAGAATCCCATAATCCGTTTAAATATACTGCTCCCAAAGCACGGTCATACAAGCCATACCCCGGCCGGCCCTCTTCTCCCCAGATCATTCTGCCATGATCCGGCCGGAGGGGGCCGTCAAAGCCTACATCATGCAACGCTTCCATAATTGCAAACATATCCAGTGAAGAATCATCCGATTTATGGGCTGTTTCTTCAAAGATCCCGGGTTCATGAATCTTGATATTACGTACATGGGCGAAATGGATCTTTCCTAATTTTCCAAAGTGCCTGAATATGTCGGGCATATCATTCGCTTGATTTGCGCCTAATGAGCCGCTGCACAGCGTAAGCCCATTAGCAGGACTATCAACCAAACTTATAATACGTTCAAGATTCTCCTTGGATATCACAATCCGGGGAAGTTCAAACACAGACCAAGGGGGATCATCGGGATGAATAGCAAGCTTAATACCACACTCCTCAGCAGTAGGAATAACTCCCTTAAGAAAATAACTAAGATTATCAAAAAGCTTTTCTTCATCAACAGCCTTATATAATTCAAACAATTTTTTAAGTTCCGACAGCCTTTCCTTTTCCCAACCGGGAAGTTCAAAGCCATTTGCCCCTGCTTCCATTTTTTCCGCTAAAAGCTCGGGACTGTAACCTTTAAGCAAATGTTCATTGTACGCTAAAGCCGTTGATCCGTCTGGCAGAACTTTAGCTAGTTCGGTACGGGTCCAGTCAAAAACAGGCATAAAGTTATAACAAACAACCGTAATCCCTGCCTTGGCCAAGTTGCGAAGCGTAGCGCAATAGTTCTCTATATAACGGTCACGTGACGGCAGACCAAGCTTAATATCCTCATGAACATTCACACTCTCTACTGTCTGAAAAAGAAGACCTGACTTTTCAATTTGCTGTTTGAGTTCCAAAATATCACTAAGCGGCCAAACTTCACCAACCGGTATATGGTAAATTGCGCTAACAATATTTTTCATTCCTGGTATTTGCTTGATGTAGCTAAGCGGTATTTTATCAAGATTTTCTCCGTACCACCGGAAAGACATCAACATCGATATGCTCCTCCTCACTTAATGATTTTATCTAAGGGGCAAGAAATAATGGCCATATTCTGAGCGCAATTGCTCTAAATCAACTACTACCTTATTTAGATGCTGGTCTGTGGTAGTTTCGGCCAGCTTGCTATCCTTTACTTTTATAGCGCGCACCAAGTCCTTGTGCTGCAGAATTAACAGCTCCCAATCAAAACCGGCCGAAAGATTAAGCATCCTCACCCGGTTATATTGAGCATTCATCTGTTGCAGCATAGACCAGGCCCGGCTTTTATTACAGGCTTTGAAAATAGTTCCGTGCATTCTCTCATCTAATTCAAAAAACTTCTGATAATTCTTTTCCGCTATACACAACTCCTGAAGTGCCACGTATGACTGGAGTTGAAATAATTCTTCTTTCGGAAAAGCAACGCACGCCATTTGGACAACCTTTCGCTCTAATGTCTCCCGGACAAACTTTGATTCTTCTACTTGGCCGACATCAATTAAGGATACATATGTACCTTTTTGAGGCAGGATATCCAGCAAATTTTCCTGAGCTAATTTAATAAAAGCCTCTCTAACGGGAGTACGGCTGACATGTAACTGATCGGCCATATCTTGCTCTGCTATTACCTTGCCCGGCGGCAATGTTAAGTTAATAATATTTAATCGGATTAGTCGGTATACATATCCACGAATGGATTCCTGCGGCAACTGTTCAGTAATATTCAAACCGGTAGTTACTCCCTTCTCTAAGATCACCTCCATACTACCATACTAGTATACCGTTGTAAATAGAATATATAGAATATTCCACCTATCAATTGGTTTTAAGATGGATAAGTGTCAGCAGCTTTATGGGTCGTATGCAGTCCGTTAGATCCCGCTTTTAAATGCCTGCATACGGAGGGTGAAGGTATGCATGTGGTCGCGTCATTGGAGCATTCACTACATATAGATAAAAAAAAGACTTCATTTTCTGAAGTCTTTTTTTAAAGCTTTTCTATTTATATGTTTGTCAGTTCATCATACCGGGTGATGATCTGCTGCACAATACCATATTCTTTTGCTTCTTGCGCATCGAGCCAGTAGTTTCTCTGCGTATCTTTTTCTACCTTTTCCAACGCCTGGCCTGTACCCTCGCTAATTAACTTATTAATTCTGCGGCGCACTTTAACGATTTCATCTGCTTCAATCTGAATATCCGTCGCTTGACCACGAACTCCGCCCAGCGGCTGGTGAATCATATACCGCGTATTGGGGAGCGAATAGCGATCCTGCTTTGCAGCGGCAAGATAAATGGTAATGCCGGCACTGGCAACCCAACCGGTTCCTATTACAATGACCTTTGGCTTAACGAACCGGATCATATCGTGAATAGTATCACCGGCTTCTACGTGCCCGCCTTGACTGTTGATAAACAATTTGATTGGTTCATCGCCCAACTCTTGCAGAATTAATAACTGGGCAGTTACTCGCGCCGCTACGTCTTGTGTAATTTCACCGGAAATAATAATGGCCCGGGTTTTTAACAATTTCTCCTGCAGTTTTTCCGGATAAGTTTGTTTTTCCTGTTCTTTTTCCTGCTCTTCCATGTATATCACTCCTCTTTTGGTAATCTCATAGTATTACCTTGAGATATCCTTACACTATTTTTACTATATAGCCGATATTCTTTGTTAATGATAAAAAACCTGCTTTCTGTTCTCAAAGAGCAATCAAATACAAATCACATTGATCTAATCAGCTTGTATAACAACCTCTACTTATTCGTATTATAACAAGGATTACACTACAAAGGATGACCGACCATGCAAATCACGATAGACAGTGGAATGCTACGCCTACTCGCGCTGGCGCTAGTGATGTTCGTCCTTATATTGGCGCTGCTGGCCAAGCCACTGCTCCGCTATATCATTATGCGGATTACTAATGATGCTATGAGTAAGTTACTTACAGAAAAATATACAGAAAACCTGGCTGAATTTTTGCCTTCACTAAAACGGTTTTCTCTATTAAACGCCATCGAAATGAGCCTGCGCGCTGAAGAAGGTAAAGTCATAGCTCGCCCCTTAGGTACGCCTAAGCATTTTCTCGGCTTTGAAAACTTAATGTTTCAACCCCATCAAATGACGAAGCTGCCTCTCCCGGAAAGCACACAGCTTGACATGACGGTGGTCATTGGCCCAAAGGCTGAGAAACCGTTAACAATTCAAATACCGCTGATGATTGGGGCAATGGCTTATGGGCTGGCACTAAGCGAAGAGGCTAAAATCGCCTTGGCAAAAGCCTCTAATAAACTCCAGACAACAACCTGTTCCGGCGAAGGTCCTGTCCTGCCTGAAGAGCAGGCAGAAGCTAATAAATATGTACTGCAAATCAGCCGTTGGTCCTGGGGCGAAAGGACCGATGAACAAATCGCTGCCGCTGCTATGCTGGAGGTCCAAATGGGGCAAGGAGCAGATATAGGTGCAGCACGTTTCGAGGCTGATGAAATGGCCGGCAGGGCACAACAACTTGGGAAAATAGCTCCCGGCGAATCCCCGGTCTCTTATCCGGCCCCTCCAGGAATACAAACCCCGGAAGACTGGCCTGATTTTATGACTAAACTAAGAGAACGGGCTAAGGGTATTCCCATTGCCTTAAAACTGATGGCAACCGATCACATCGAAGACGATTTGGCAGCAGCTGTAGATCTCGGCTTTGATGCGATCATCCTAGATGGTGCTCAGGGCGGTTCCCATGCAACCGTGCCAATCAAGCAGGATGACTTCGGTATACCAAGCCTGTATGCCTTAATCCGGGCTAAACGCTTTTTGAAAAACCACAACATCAGTTTGATTGTAGCCGGTGGCTATTTCACTCCCGGTCAATGCCTGAAAGCCCTGGCACTTGGAGCGGACGCCATTTATCTTGCTACCATACCACTCTTTGCGCTTGCCCACAACCAAGGGCAAAAGGTATCACCCTGGGAACCGCTTACCACACTACTCTACTACGCCTCCCCCACCAAAACAAAGTTTACTATTGATCAGGGCGCCACCAGTGTTGCTAATACATTAACCTCAATGACATTGGAAATAGAAGAAGCCATACTGGCTTTAGGAAAATCGTCTTTAAAAGAACTAAGTCCAAATGACCTTGTTGCTCTCGACCCCTTAACGGCTGAAGTTACGGGAGTAAAATTGGCCTATAATCCTCCAAACAGTAAGGGGAAGGCAAAAAGATTAACGTTCAAGAAGCCAACCCCTCTTTAGGTCACGCTCTCATATAGATCATATCAATATGAGGAATGTTATCTTCCAGATAGACTTTTGATATCGGCACAAAACCAAAGGAACCATAAAACTCTTGTAAGTATTCCTGAGCCTGAATTTTAATTGTTGTCTCTTCCAGCTCCTTATGTATGAAGGCAATTGCTCGTTCGAGCAGTTCTTGGGCTATTCCCTTACCGCGATTATCCTTTTCAACCAACACTCTTCCTATCGCGATTTGATTATCAGCTGTGTAATAAATTCTTGCGTAAGCAACTATCTCACCGGCGTGTTCTGCGAAAAGATGGTAGGCTGTCTGATCTTTACCGTCAATTTCACTATAAAGACACTGTTGTTCCATAACAAAGACAGTAAATCGCACTTGTAAAACGGCATATAATTCATCAATAGTCAGTTCATGAAATCTTTTTAATTGCCAATTCATGTCTATTTCTCCCTTTTTGTTGCTTATATCTTCCTATATGGTGTGTTGTGCTTATCCTGCTTAATCGTACCATACAAGGGGGAATTTACAACAGCCTTGCACATAACGGTTTTTGCCAATATAATAAAGTCGGAAGTAATAATGAATGATGAATGGAGAGAGTGTGTATCATGGCAACAGCACCTACACCTCCGTATAGGCCGACTCTTCCTACTGCCCCCGTTGCCCCCTCTGTCACAGCTGGAACCGCCGCTGACTCTCCGTCTGCTGCACCGTCTCAACCGGCGTCAACCGTCCCGACAAAGCCTCCCGCCGCTGATACTTTGCAAAAATTTGAATCCTTAGGAAAAGCCTTTCAGGGACAAACAGAGCAACCACCGGCAACCACTAAGACCGTTCCGTCTACAGCAACTCCTGCTGCCCAAGCCGGCAGGACTGTGCAACCGTCTCCGCCCACAACCGTAAATACTCAGGAAGAACTGACCGCCAAAACCGTCGTTCCTGCCAAAAATCAGCTCCCTGAAAATAAATCTGCCGGTTCTCTGTATGGCTTTTGCTTTTCACTTATCGTGGTTGTTGCTGTCATACTGATTGGATTACGATTAGTTAAGACAAGACAAAGACAAGAAACGCTCAAGGCTAACGACGAAAAAGCGATGCAAAAACCTCCGGCAGCAACTACCGATGTAACCACAGCGGCACAAGATATTGCACCAAAACCCAAAAGTACTTTTGAAGTTAGAATATAACAGGCAGCATTTCTAAACAGAAATGCTGCCTGTTTTTCTTATCCTATTACCTGCCGCCCCTGTTTCACGACAGTTTTTACCTGATTAACCCCCCAATGATAAAAGAGGAAATTCAAATCAGGTGCATTCCATATCACCATGTCGCCCTGCTTCCCGGGCTCAATGCTACCGGTAACACGGGAACGGTTCACTGCCGCCGCTCCGTTTAGCGTGACGGCAGTCAGCACTTGTTCAGGCGTCAGCCGGTATTTCAGGCAGGCAATATTCATGGGAATCTGGAGCGACTCGTTCGGGCAGGAGCCGGGATTAAAATCACTCGCTACGGCTACCGCAATTCCCCGGTCCACCATGTCTTTGGCTCTGGCAAAAGGCTCGCCCAGATAAAAAGAAGTTCCCGGCAGCAAAACTGCAATAACCTCTGACGCAGCCATCGCTGCCAACCCATTATCGGTAGCATGAATCAAATGCTCGGCAGAAATTGCCTGTACTTTACCGGCAAGCTCAGCTCCACCGAGAGCAGTAATTTCTTCTGCATGAATTTTCGGTAACAGGCCATGGTGTTTCCCGCATTCTAAAATCTGCTCGGACTCGGCTACCGTGAACACACCGGTTTCACAGAATACATCACAAAACTCTGCCAATTGTTCTCTCGCTACCTTGGGAATCATCTCCTCACATACCAGCCGGACATAGTCAGCACTGCAGCCCTTATATTCCACCGGCACCGCATGAGCCCCCATGAAGGTAGGCACCACATCCACAGCATGGACCTGCCCCAATTGACGAATAGCACGCAGCGATTTCAGCTCATCCTCTGCCGTCAGGCCATAACCGCTTTTCACTTCACAAGTAGTAGTCCCATGAGCTAACATAGTGTCTAACGATTTTACTCCCTGATTGACCAGCTCGTCTATAGCAGCCTTACGGGTTTGCTCTACCGTATGCAGAATTCCGCCGCCCTTAGCCAATATATCAAGATAACTTAAACCCTGTAGTTTAAAAGCAAGCTCCTGCTGCCGCCAACCCGAAAACAGCAAATGGGTATGGGCATCCACCAGTCCCGGAGTAACCAGTAAGCCCTGGGCATCAATAATTTCATCCTGCCCGGTGCCAGTCCAATCCCGGCTGGTACCGGAACGGCCTACTTCTTCAATGAAACCATCCTTTATTACCACATAGGTATTAGTGACAAGCTCAATATTTCCTTGCCCTTCGCCTTTTTGCGCCACAATACCTACAGGCGTCGCCAATAAACCGATGTTTTTTATAATTGTTGCCATGTATTTCGCCACCTTTTATTACTCAAAGGCTCTCCCTATTTCTTCAAATGCTCAGTTGCCCTACAGCCGCTTCTACGCCTTTTACCAGTGAACCATTCACCATTAGCTGATAAATAGTTTCAATATCCGGTGCCGGTATCCGGTCTTCATCCAAATGGGGCACTACTTCCCGGATTACCCGGCAGGCGGCGCCAGTACCCAGCCCCGGAGTCAGCGGCAGGAGAAAATCAATACCCTGGGCAGCAGACAAGCACTCAACTGCCAGTATATAACGGACATTCTCCAAAATTTCTCTTCCCTGCCGGGCGGCAATTGTCCCCATACTGACATGATCTTCCTGATTGGCTGAGGTTGGAATAGAATCAGCACTGGCCGGATGTACCAGCACCTTATTTTCCGATACCAGCGAGGCCGCGGTATATTGGGTAATCATCAGTCCCGAATCCACTCCCGGATAAGCAGTCAAAAAGGGCGGCAAGTCACTTAGATGAGCATCTAACAGCCGGTTGATGCGCCGCTCGGAAATATTGCCGATTTCCGCTATGGCAAGCTTGAGATAATCCATTACCAAGGCCACCGGCTGGCCATGAAAGTTGCCTCCCGATATTACATCACCATCATCAGGCATGATTAACGGATTATCAGTGACCGCATTAATCTCAGTCGTCAGCGTTTCCTCCACCCGGCGCAATGCGTCCTTAGAGGCGCCGTGCACTTGCGGCACACACCGCAGGGAATAAGCATCCTGCACTTTGGTGCAATTGACATGAGACGATATGATGATGCTGTCATGGGTAAGCTGCAAAATATTCGCGCCTGTGGCAATTTGCCCTTTATGGGGACGGACCAGGCTAATGCGGGGATCAAAGGCAGTACGGGTGCCTTTAAGAGCTTCCAGGGAAAGAGCCGCCGCAATATCTGCCGTCTTCATCAAATCAACGGCATCGTGCCATACCAGGCACCCTACGGCAGTCATAACCTGCGTTCCATTAATTAAGGCCAGCCCCTCCTTGCCGCCCAGTACAATAGGCTGAAGATTAACTGCCGCCAAGGCTTCTCGGCCGCTTACCAGTTTACCGTTAACAAAAGCTTGCCCTTCTCCCATCATGACCAGCACCATATGAGAAAGAGGGGACAAATCCCCACTCGCTCCTACTGAGCCTTTGCAAGGCACCGCCGGGATAAACCCGCCGGTTCAGCATCTCCAGCAGCATGCTTACCGTAGAGGGCTTAATACCGGAATAGCCTTTACTTAATGAATTGGCCCTGAGCAGCATGGCTGCCCGCACAACATCCTCAGGCAGTTTTTCCCCTACTCCGGCAGCATGGCTGAGAATGAGATTCCGTTGCAATTTTTCCCGTTGGTCCTTTGAGATAAAAACCCGGCTGAAATCGCCAAAACCAGTGGAAATACCATAAACGGGATTTTCTTCATCAAGCACCTTATCGACAATAGCGCGGCTGGCCGCAAGCTGACTCATGCCCGCTTCGCTTAGCTGCACCTCTTCATATTCTCTTGCCACTTTGACAACTTCACCCAGTGTAAGCTCGTAACCATTAAGCAATATCATATCTCGTTTCTCCTTGTAAGCTCAATTTAATTTCTTTTGTTTAAAGGCCTGGCAAACGATGGTTTTTATTAGTTCTTCCCGGGGAATATAGGGCAAAGTAATGTGGCCCGCCCCGGCGTATTGTTTATTAAACTCTACGCAGGTAGTGATAGAGTTCTCATTGCGGGCCCACGAACGGCGGGCTACACCGCCCATTACATCCCACAGCATGGCCGAGCGGATAATAGCGTCTACTCTTTCACTGCCATCAAGCACCAACCCGAAACCACCGTTAATGGCTTTGCCAATACCGACCCCGCCGCCATTATGCAGCGCTACCAGGCTCATGCCCCGGGCCGCATTGCCGGCAAAGCAATGCGTAGCCATATCGGCCATAACATTACTGCCATCTTTAATATTGGCGGTTTCCCGAAAAGGAGAGTCGGTACCGCTCACATCATGATGATCCCGACCTAGCATTACCGGGCCAATCTCACCCTTCTTCACCATTTCATTAAATTTCAGAGCAATGTTTTTTCTCCCTTCGGCATCCTGGTACAAAATGCGCGCCTTAGTACCAACAACCAGATTGTTTTTCCGGGCATCCCGTATCCAAACATAGTTATCCCGGTCTTGGCCCCGCCGTGCAGGATCAATAGAATTCATTGCTGCCTCGTCAGTCTTGATTAAATCTTCTTCCCTACCGCTCAGGCAAACCCAGCGGAAAGGACCGTAGCCATAGTCAAATAATTCAGGCCCCATAATATCCTCGACATAAGAAGGAAAAACAAAGCCCTCTTTATCATCAATACCATTACGGGAAATTTCCTTGACGCCGGCATCATACACGGCCTTCATAAAAGCATTGCCATAGTCGAAGAAATACGTTCCCCGTTCTGCCAATATGGATATTAATTCGAAATGCCGCCGGAGCGACTTATCCACCAGTTGAGCAAAGGCCGAGCGGTCACGTGCTAACAGCTCCGTCCGCTCTGTGAAAGTAACACCCTGGGGACAGTAGCCTCCGTCATGAGCCACATGGCAGGAAGTCTGGTCGGACAACAAGTGAATCGCTATGTTATGCTCTACCGCGTACTCGAGCAAATCGACAATATTGCCATGATAAGCAATGGAAAGGGGCTGTTCTTTTTTCATGTATTCCGCTGCCAGCCTAAACACTTCACCCCGGTCAGCCGATACCTGCTGAACCCACCCTTGCTGCTGTCTTGTCTGTATACGGGAATCATCCACTTCTGCAATAATTCCTACACCATTGGCAATTTCCACTGCTTTAGGCTGGGCGCCGCTCATGCCGCCCAAACCGGAACTGACAAACAATTTGCCTCGCAAGTCACCGTCATCAGCTATCCCCAGCTTTAACCGCCCTGCCGTTAACAAAGTATTAAAGGTTCCGTGAACAATGCCCTGCGGTCCGATGTACATCCAGCCGCCGGCCGTCATTTGACCGTAATTGGCTACCCCCATCTGCTCAGCCACTTCCCAGTCTTTCTGATTGTCAAACATACCAATCATCAGGGCATTGGTGATAATCACCCTGGGAGCATCCGGTTTGGACGGAAATAACCCCACCGGATGGCCCGATTGAATAACCAGCGTCTGCTCCTGCGTCATCTCTTCTAAGTATTTTTTTATCAGACGGTACTGCAGCCAATTCTGGCATACTTGACCGGTTTCGCCATAGGTAACCAGCTCATAAGGATAAAGAGCAATGTCAAAACTCAAATTATTATCAATCATGACCTGAAACGCCTTTCCTTCCAGGCATTTCCCCTGATATTCATCGATAGGCCGGCCTGACAATTGCTCTTGCGGCCGGTAGCGATAGGCATAAATGCGGCCGTAAGTCATTAATTCATCCAAAAACTCGCCTGCTAAAAGCTCATGTAATTCTTCCGGTACATACCGGAGTGCATTTTGCAAAGCTATCTCCGTCTGTGACCGGGTCAACCGGAAGCCTCTGCTCGGTGCCCGGCGAATACCAGGCACAAATTCCGGTTTAGGCGGCAACTGACCATCCAATTTAATCGTCATAGCACCGGCAACAGTTGTAT
>Ga0366783_1041_pt1 | contig 19520 bp, 18 predicted proteins | sample TotcelN113001L10_FD_207059 | JGI IMG/M metagenome (GOLD analysis project Ga0366783, IMG submission 207059) | Enriched cells from coal bed in the Powder River Basin, Montana, United States - Total cells N11 rep2 HSBNCT.N11.300.1.L10 ... | reverse complement strand
GCCCGCACCTCATCTTTGAATAAATCACGCAGCGGCTCAATCAACTTGAATGTCATATCTTCCGGCAGACCGCCTACATTATGATGGCTCTTAATAACGGCAGCCGTAGCGGTGCCGCTTTCAATTACGTCAGGGTACAGCGTACCTTGCACTAAAAATTCAATATCGCCCAGTTTGGATGATTCTGCTTCAAAAACGCGAATGAATTCTTCGCCAATGATTTTACGTTTCTGCTCCGGTTCCGTGACTCCCTCCATGCGGGCCAGGAAACGGTCCACAACTTCGGCATAAACCAGGTTCATATGAAAGCCTTCGCGGAAAGTTTTCACCACTTGCTCGGCCTCACCTTTGCGCAGGAAGCCATGATTAACAAATACGCAAGTCAACTGATCGCCAATAGCCTTATGTACCAATACTGCCGCTACGGAAGAATCCACGCCGCCGCTCAAGGCACAAAGCACTTTTTTATTGCCTACTTGTTCCCGGATTTGTTTAATAGCTATATCAACATAGGAGCCCATGTCCCAATCGCCTTTGCAGCCACAAGTCGTAAACAGGAAGTTGCGGATCATTTTCATGCCTTCCGGAGTGTGCACAACTTCCGGATGGAACTGAACACCATAGATACGAAGCTGTTCATTGGCAATAGCGGCAACAGGCGTATTGTTGGTATGAGCCGTTACAGCAAAACCTTCCGGAGCAGCAGCAACATAGTCACCATGACTCATCCAGACCTGCGTTTCTCCGCTCAATTGGTCAAACAAGCCCTCGTTTTTATCGATATATAAACGGGTATTGCCATATTCACGGGAAGTAGCATGAGCAACTTCACCTTTGAGCATATACGTGGTAAGCTGCATGCCATAACAAATACCGAAAATCGGTATATTGAGGCTAAATACCTCTTGATCACAACGGGGAGCTCCCTCGCTATACACGCTGGACGGACCACCGGAGAAAACAATCCCCTTAGGCTGCCGTTCCACAATTTTGGCAATAGGCGTATTAAAAGGCACAATTTCGCAGTACACGCCGCATTCACGAATACGCCGGGCTATCAATTGGCTGTATTGGCCCCCAAAATCCATAACAAGCACTACTTCTTTATTTTCCATTTTATCCTCCCTGTCCCTTTCGATATTCCCAAACTATATCACATCTCGCTTAGAGTGTAAATATCTCATTGCGTCTCTTTTGACAATGCTTTGCAATCACATTTTCCCAGCACAGCCAAGTTACGGATAGCCCCAATAATAATCGGGGTAATCAAGGAAGCATCAGCACCTGCCGGCCTGCCGGCAACCACATACACCCCTGCATAACAGGCACCGATTTCCCGGGCCAGGTATACTTCGGGACATAGGCGGTGCCCTCTAATATCAGCATGTCCCTTGAGCATGGCAAGCTCAGCAGGGCTTTCGCGGTGACAGCCGTTGCTTGCGGCATATATGCTGCGACTAAAAATACGTCCGTTACACTGGGCCCGGCCGGCCATCACCAACTGCTGACGCACTTCGGGACAAAGAGCATCATCCATAATCAACCACCGCTGCCCCTCCAGGTAAATATCTTGATAAGGTGACAAATTAAGGTAATCCTGAGGAATAACAATATCTCCCGGATCAAGCAATGGATTAATAGCTCTAACGCTGCCTTGGGCAATAATCCGCTTAACACCTACTTCACGGAGTACCCAGAAAACCTGGCGCGCTTCATCGCTTTGGCTGTTTAAGGCCAATTCACCTTGCATGCGGCAAGTAATAACCTGACGGCCATCAAGGGCAAAGAGACGGAAAACGGGACTTTGCCCATAAGGAGTTTCAAATACCAGCTCATCTGCCAGTATTTCGATTCCTCCATCGCCTGCGTCCAAAGGAAAAGTGCCGGGTAGCGTATCGGAATCGCCAATAACGGCAAAATCCGTTTTTAATAGATTCATGCTCTCATCCCTCACTTACTATTTGGGTTACTCAGCCTAGCGTATCCCGGATGAGCCGTTCGGCATTACGCCAGGCAATTTTCTCTATCTGGTCATCAGAGAAGCCGGCTTTATCAAGTGCTTCCAACAATTTTCCCATTTGACCGATATTTTCTATTTCCACTGCCGGATTAATACCGTCAAAATCACTACCCAGGGCCATAACGTCAATACCGCCTGTTTGATAGATATGAATGAGATGCTTGATCATATCCTCTATCCGGCTGATTGCCGATGTCCCCAGAAAAGCTTGCGCAAAATTGAGCCCCATAATGCCACCTTTGGCAGCGAGCAATTGAATCATCTCATCCGTAAGATTCCGGCTATGGCTAGTAATAGCCCTGGCATTAGAATGAGAGGCTATAAAAGGCTTGCTGGAAAGCTCAGCAACATCAAAAAAGCCTTGGTCGGATAAGTGGGATACGTCAACAAGCATCCCTAAACGGTTCATTTCTGTTACCACTTCTCTCCCCCGCTCCGTCAAGCCTTGGGCCTGAAATTCCGGCCGGCAGTTAGGAAAGCCGATTTCATTGGGATAGTTCCAGGTGAGCGTCATCAAGCGTACCCCCAACCGGTGGAAATTGCGCAAGTTAGCTAAACTTCCTTTAATAACCGCTCCCTCTTCAATCGTGAGAAAAGCGGAAATAAGGCCCTTATTCCAATTGTTACAAAGATCCTGACAGTTTAAAGCCAGCCGGATAGTATCCTGATTTTGATTGAGTTCCGAGTGGAACAAGTCAGCCATCGCCAGACACTGTTCCAGTGGATCTTCCGGACGGGCCGAATCAATATAGAGGGCAAAAAACTGAGCCATAACGTGGCCTGATTGCAATTTACCAACATCAACACATAAATTATTCTTCCGTAAATTTCCTTTTTCGCGGTTATCATATAATTCCAGAATGGTATCACAGTGCAAATCAATGATTGGAATATTCATGCTCCCAGCCTCCCTCACATCACTTCTTTTTATTATACTCTGCGAATGCTGCTTTCTGCATCAGTAAATTCTTTAATTAGTATTGCGTTACTTGAGGTGTTTTCCTATAATAGAGTTATTCCAAATAGTGGGTTTTATAAACTGGTGTCTATAGATTGAGGGAGGTTATCAGCATGCACGTGTTAAAAGATAAGCTTGTATTTATCAGCGGAGCCAGCAGTGGTATTGGCCAAGCTTGCGCTGAGGCTTTTGCCCAGGCAGGAGCAAAACTCATTTTGTGTGCAAGAAACATGGAAAAGCTTAGCGAAGTTGCCAGTGACTTAAAAAGCAAGTACGGCACCATCAGCTTCCCTCTACAACTGGATGTGCAGGATAAAGAGGCCGTAAATAAAGCCTTTGCTGCTTTGCCGGAAGAGTGGCAAAAAATTGACGTTCTGATTAACAATGCCGGATTAGCCCGGGGGCTTGAGAAATTGCAGCAAGGCGACCTGGCTGATTGGGATGCCATGATTGATACCAATATTAAAGGCTTGTTATACTTGACCAGAAAAATTGTTCCTTATATGCTGGCTAATGAAGTGAATGGACATGTTATTAACATTGGTTCCACCGCCGGCATTCACGCTTATCCGGGCGGCGCAGTATATTGTGCCACTAAATCGGCAGTAAAATTTATCAGTGACGGTCTTAGAATGGATGTTGTCGATACACCCATCAGAGTAACCACGATTCAGCCGGGAATGGTAGAAACGAATTTCAGTGTAGTTCGCTTTCACGGTGACCAGCAAAGAGCCGATGCCGTATATGCCGGCATTACTCCCTTAGCAGCAGCCGATATCGCCGATGTAGTTCTGTATTCGGCAAGTACGCCGCCCAATGTGCAGATATGTGAAATCACAGTCACCCCTACCCATCAGGCTACAGGGCGAGTAATTCACCAAGTGAAAAAATAAATACGAAAGAGCTTTCAGGGTCTTTAGTCTGAAAGCTCTTTTCTTGTATTCATAGGGCAAATTAAGAAATACTACTAAACGCCCTTTGGGCCGCTACACAAATCTCAAACCTTAATTTATAAGGCCTTTCAAACCCGAGGGAAAAAACCGTCTTGTACTTTTGTCATCGAAACAAAGTACCAAAAATTCTAGGCCTGGTCTTGCAAAAAGACTTGGAAATACCATCACCTTACTAAAATCCATTAAACTCGCTGCGCTCAAACAAATGGATTTCTTAACGTAAGCTGATGGTATTTCCATCCTGCGGACCGTCTTTTTTCCAGAAATGGCCGCTGAGAACGGGGAACGGGGGATCGGGGAAGGTGAAGCTTTCCGTGCCACGGGGACGGTTCCAGTGACACACGCTATCTGCTATGGGAAAAGAAGACAGTCCCTTTTCTTTTTTCGTTCCTTGTTTTCGTTTCCTGCGACCCTTACGGAAATTGCCGTCCCGCAGGGTGGAAGCAGGTCTTCCTTGCGTAAAGAAATTCCGGCTGTCTGAGCGCAGCGAGTTTCCGGAATTTTAGCAAGGGAGGCCTGCTTCCAAGGCGATTTCCGTACTGGTCTTGACTTTTTAGTACTTTTGTGTCAAGACAAAAGTACACCACGTACAACTTTCTCAGCGCCTTGATTTACCTATCTTTCTAGTAGGCTTTAAAAGCTTATAAATTCTAATGTATGAACAACAGAAAAAGGGGACAGTCCCTTTTTTATCACATTGGCCTAAATTGAAAAGAACCGTGCCGAATGGCACGGTTCTTTTTACGTTCAATTAAGGGTTAACAGTTGCTTTATAAGCTTGCTTGCCGTCTTTCAATTCCAGAATAACAGCAGCTTTAACAGCATCATGATTTTCATTCAAGCTGATTTTACCTGTTACAGCCGGGTATTCTTTCGTAGCAGCCAAAGCATCACGGATTTTGCCGGGCTCAGCGCTATTGGCACGTTTGATTGCATCAACCAATACATACACAGCATCATAACCTAAAACGGACATGGCATCAGGGACTTGACCATATTCTTTTTTATAAGCATCAAGGAAGGTTTTTGATGCAGGGCTGGTATCTTCTACTGAGTAGTGATTAGTAAAGAAGGTGTTATTCAAAGCAGCAGGTGTGCCGATTTCAACCAGTTTAGGTGAATCCCAGCCGTCGCCACCAACAAAAGGAGCAGTTATGCCAAGTTCACGAGCCTGTTTGACAATTTTACCTACTTCTTCATAATAGCCAGGGACATAGATTACATCAGGATTAGCGCTTTTGATATTAACAAGAATTGTTTTGAAGTCCTGGTCTTTTTGCAGGTATGCTTCTTCAGCTACAATAGTACCATTACCTTTAGCATAGGCTTCTTTAAAGAATTTAGCCAAACCTTTGCTGTAATCACTGGAGTTATCAATCATAATAGCAGCTTTTTGCATTTTAAGGGTGTTCAATATAAAGTTAGCGCCTACAGTGCCTTGAAAAGGATCAATGAAGCAAACGCGGAAGATGTAATTTTTAACTTTGCCGGTTTTTTCATCAACCGTAACTTTGGGATTGGTAGCAGCAGCGGTAACAAAAGCTACTTTGTTATCTTCAGCCACAGTTGAAGCAGCAATGGCATTGGAACTGGTAGTGAAACCGGTAACTGCAACGACTTTGTCCTGGGTAATAACTTTCGTCATAGCATTGGAGGATTCCGATGGTTCGCTTTTATTATCTGCTACCACCATTTGAATCTGTTTGCCCAATACGCCGCCTTTGGCATTTATTTCTTTAACAGCCAATTTAGCACCATTGGCAGCAGCAGTACCGAATGAAGCGGTGCCGCCGGTTAATTCATAAACAACGCCGATCTTAATATCGTTGGAACTGGAAGTGGTGCTACTGCCACACCCGGCCAACAGGCTTGACATCATTATAGTAATTAATCCCATGCTGAAAACTTTCAAACTTTTTTTAAACATTTCTCTTCCCCCTTTGTATTATCTCCCTAGCACACACTACCTGCTGTCGTTGTACTCAATCGCCCCCTCTCAAAGTTACTATAATTACAAAGTCTCAAAATAAAATATGCTTTATTAAAGCGCATTGTAATACGCCCTAATAAAGCATCGTTGCTCAAAAACTTTTGTCTTCTATGATTATACATTGTAATTCTTTTTGAACGTTTTGACAAGTCCTTTTTTCATCTTATTTATATCTTATTTAGCATCCATTTTAAGGCTAAAGGCACTATCAGTAAGATGAATAACAACCTGAACATTTGATAGGCAATAACTACTGACAAGTCGGCATGAACCATCATGGCCGTTAAGCCCATTTCGGCTACTCCTCCGGGAGCAGTTCCTAAAAAAGCCGTGACCAAACTATAACCATACAGTACATTTAAAGCAAACCCAATCGCAAAAGAACATAACAGAATGCCGACTACTCCGCTTATCGTATAGGGCAGCAGCGTTTTCCAGTTGCTCAGGCTTTCCGCCTCAATGTTGCAGCCCATGTAGATACCGGTCGATACTTGGGCAACAGTAATGATCCAGGAGGGCAAGGGAAGAGGCTCCAAACCGGAGCATACCAAAGCGGCGGTAGCCAGCGTCGGACCTAGCATCCAAGGTGTCGGCAAGCCAATCCGTTGAGCCGCTAGTGTCCCAATCAGCACTATCGTCAGGAAGAAGAGACCCGTTGCCGGCTCCATGGTGCCATAAGCCTCTGGCCGTTGGACTGCCGTGTCTACCACATCTGCCAAACCATGACGAGCCAGAAAAGGTACGGTAAAAATGACAGATAGCAGCCGAATTGTCTGCATAAAGGTAACTACAGTAGTGTCCGCATTTAATTCTTTACTCAAAACAACCATTTGACTCAGGCCCCCGGGAACGCAGCCAAGCAAACTGCTTGCTAAATCCACTCCCGTCCGTTTATGGGTAATATACCCCATAAACAAACTGAAAGCGATGGTTAGAACGGTTGCCATAATGATAACCAGTAATTGGTCGCCAATTTGTCTCGCTGTAGTTATCGTGAAAGGACTGCCCATGGTGATGCCCAGGATTACCAAAGCTGAATTACGCAATGCTGCCGGCCAGCGAACCGTTCTTTTAAAGCCCACTTGAATAATTAATATTGACGTAAGCGGCCCCAGTGTCCATGGCAGAGGAAGATTGAGCAAATAAAATACAGCACCTCCTCCTAAAGCTAGAAGGAAGGTTAACAGTACTTTATATCTATTCTTCATTGTTGAAATAGACTTTGTAGAAATGCATCCCCTTTTCGTCGTCAAATCCCCTTTCAATATGACGTGCTGCATCTTCCAGCCCTGGTTTCACTTGAATATCCACGCCCGTGTCTAATTTGATATTACTTCTCATTTTACGCTTCATTGACTTTACTGCTCCATTGGATATATCAAATGTTTCTTGCACGACTTTTTCTTGTGTAAGGTCATAGTTTTTCTTGTGCTGTTTAAATTCATGCATAAGTTCAGGATCACCGATAACCTGCTCTGCAAAGTCATTTAGGTCAAAGCTGCTTTTGCCTTCAAAATAGGCCACAGAATTGTTAATAAACGAAACTTGGTCTTTTTTATCAGCCTGATACAATTGTCCATAAACATTCTCGGAAAAATCGCGGCACAAATTCAAATAGGTTTCGGTATGGAAATGATTATCCTCTACAGGAACTGCCTGCAAAAACTCATCCTTCCAATATTGGACATCATTACTGGCTTTATTGCCGTTGTCAACAATGGCTAATCGGTAGCCTCCCATGGACTGACTGTTGAAGATGAGACAACCCTTATCCAGTTTCCGTACATTTATGCCATCTTCACAGGCAATGGTCATATCCAGACGATGCTCACTAATCCGCAAGTAGGTGTCTTTGTTTTCTGTTTTAAAAATTCCGATAGCATCAACTGCTTGTCCATCCAAAATGCAGTCAGCCAAATAAACCATATAAAATTCACCTTGTTTGACTTTGGGATTGGATGAATTCTCGTACAAGTGCTTCAAAACATTGACCGACTGTTCGTAAAAATTTTGTTTGTTAATAAAAGCTTTGCTGACACACATATAAACTTCATTAAGGTGAATATCCGTATCATGATGAAACCGGAACAATTGCTCACTTTTAAAGGAAGACAAGAAATATTTAAGCAGTATTTCTTCCAGGTTGCCATCGGTCAACGGATAGAGGGCCGGGGTGATTGTTAAGCCTTCCCCTTTTAATTTATTGCCAACTTTATGGATGGCCAATTTATCAATACGAGCGTGATTAAGTTCAAATATCATAATTCTCTCCTTTAGCATAAACGACATAAAACTATTATAGCAAAATATCGGGGATGACTGTAAAAAACTGCATTTTTATAAAAAATAAATTGAGGAGATGATCGCACTTACGACCATCCCCTCAATTTGGGTTATTTTCCTTTATTCTTGCGTTTTAGTAGCTGCTGCCAGCTGCTTTTCTTCCAGATCGCCAAAGTCTAATGTGGCAAATAAATCTTCCAAAGTTTCAGCACGGCGAATCATACGGATCGAGCCATCCGGTCTCAGCAGCAGTTCTGCTGAACGTAATTTGCCATTATAGTTGAAACCCATGGCATGACCATGAGCCCCGGCATCATGGATAACCACCAGATCACCAATATCCATACGAGGTAAGGTGCGATCAATGGCAAATTTATCGTTATTTTCGCAGAGTGACCCGGTCACATCATAGACATGATCCAAAGGCCATTCTTCCTTTCCGGGCACGGTAATATGATGATACGAGCCATATAAAGCCGGACGCATAAGATTAACCATGCAGGCATCGAGGCCAACATAATTCTTATGAATGTTTTTCTTATGCAATACGGTAGCAACCAGATAGCCATAAGGTCCGGTAATCATTCGGCCGCACTCGAGTGACAGTTGGAGCGGATGCAGACCATTTGCGACAATTTTAGTCTTATACGCTTTATGGACTTGTTGACCCACATACTGCAGATCAACAGCCTGCTGTTCCGGACGGTAAGGAATGCCAATACCGCCGCCAAGGTCAATAAATTCCACGCGAATGCCTAGCTCGCGATAAATATCAACTGCCAGATCAAACATCATGTTTGCCGTTTCCACAAAGCTGTCGGGATTAAGTTCATTGGAGATGACCATGGTATGCAAGCCAAAGCGTTTTACACCTTTGGCTTTGCAGATACGATAAGCTTCAAAAACCTGCTCTCTGGTCAAGCCGTATTTCGCTTCTTCCGGAAAACCGATAATGGTATTGCCGCTTTTGAGCAGCGGGCCGGGGTTATAACGGAAGGAAATCATGTTGGGTAATCCGGCATGTTTCTCAAGATAGTCGATATGAGTTATATCATCTAAGTTAATAATAGCTCCCAGCTCTTTTGCTTTGATATACTCATCATAGGGAGTGTCATTGGACGAAAAGATAATATCATCGCCGGTAATGCCTACTTTTTCTGCCAAAATCAGCTCAGCCATGGAACTGCAATCAGCACCAATACCTTCTTCCTTGAGAATTTGCATCAAATAGGGATTGGGAGCAGCTTTTACCGCAAAATATTCTTTAAAACCGGGAGCCCATGCGAAGGCCGCCAACAGGTTCCGGGCATTTTCGCGAATTGCTTTTTCATCATAAAGATGAAAAGGTGTCGGATAGGTGCGTATGATTTCTTCAAGTTTCTGCTTCGAAACGGGAATTTTTTTATCAGCCAATTTTATTCCTCCTCAAATATGCTGGCAAACCGCGATTAAACAACAAAAAGCGGTTTGCGTATATACTATCTTCGCAAACCGCTAGTTTTTACTACTTAATTTAACATAGCTGTGCAAGATAGCGCTCCATCCAAATTAAATTTGGATGACAGTCCTGTGCTTTATTCAGCACAGAACCAGCAAACGATAGCAGGCCTGCTGCCGTTAACTTCGGCGGCTCTTCCTTTCAGTATCTGTCTTTGCCGGCCAGCTCAAGATACTTACTATTAATAACCGCACCTCTACCTATCAATATTTATTTTATACTAGTATAGCGCCTGGCGGCAACCAGTGTCAACCACTCAATCAGTAAACTTTCTTTTACTTTTCACCTAATGGCGGCAACATACGGGCAATTAATGCCGCTGTATGCCTTTTTCACTATATTTCGTTAACAACTCACTGACAGTAACAATCTGGTAACCTTCAGCTTTTATTTTATCCAGCAGGATGGGTAGCGCTTCGGCAGTCTGAACAGGCGTATCGGAAGCATGCATGAGAATAATAGCCCCCGGTTTTATTCGCTTCATAACCCGGTCAATAATGACGTCCCGTCCGGGATTTTTCCAGTCCAGGGAATCAACATTCCAGATAATGGTTTTATAGCCTATTTCATGCGTAGCCTGCAGCGATTTTTGGCTGTAATGTCCATTTGGCGGACGCATTAACGTTGCATCCACACCTGTTACTTCTTTGATTTGCGCATGTGCCTTTTGCAAATCCTCTTTTACCCATTCGGGCGTCCGGTCGCCATAGTTTTCATGGCGATAGCCATGACTGGCAATTTCATGACCGTCGGCTACCATACGCTGAGCAACCTCAGGAAATTTTGTCGCCCAGGGACCCATGATAAAAAAAGTAACTTTAGTGTCATGTTTTTTTAAGGTGTCCAAAATGGAAGGAGTAAATTTATTGCCCCATGAATGATCAAAGGTCAGCGCTACTACCTTTTGCTCCGTCCTGGTAGCTGCAATGGCCATGGGACCATTGGTATTAATTTGATCAGATACTTGCACATAGATCGCACTAATGGCGAAAAGACCAATAATACTGAAAAAAATGTGCCGGTGGCTCAGCAGCCGGCGCAAATCGAGAATCATCATACCCGCTCCACCTCCCAACATACACTATCAATCTATGCTCAAAGGTGGGCCATTATGCGTTTTCCTATTGCCAGCGTACATAGGGGAATTTTTTTACTACATGCAGTATGAGACGGTCAGAGATGCTATAGGCCAATCGCAGGGTAAGCACAACAGTAGCGGCCGTTATCCACCAGATAAAATCGCTGCGCCTAAGGGCTGCAGGAACAAGCAGAGCGGCTAACGCCATTACTATGATAAAGGATACACTAAGTGGTATGGCCGTCTGAATGGCACCAAAAATCCACCGGCTATATAACCGGGTTGCCTGCTCATCTTGCCGGGCAGCAAACAAGGCCTGAATAGCTGCCCCCATTCCCTGAACCCAATCGTTTTGCGTACCTGTAACAACATAAGATCCGCCGGCAGGAGGGCAATTACGAAAGACAATAGCAATTTTGCCTGTTTCGGGTACTTCGACAGTAATTAGTAATTGATCAATATAAGGCAGTTGCCGCAGCAAGGCAATCAATTGCTGCCAGTCATCCACTGTTTCAGTCGGCCGATCACTATCTTTCCCAAGCCGGTCGCCGCCCGTACCGATCACAGCACTCCACGTAAAGTCCTCAGTCTGTCCAAAAAGATTCCACAATTGCCGCAATAGCTGTTCATCTAATCTACAAGCGGGTAACAAGGCTTTGGCAGTATATTCGTGCATGCTTATCTACCTCCCCTTTTATTATAGGGTAAAATGAATAAAAGATAAAATAAAAAAAGAGGCTTCCCACAAGTTCAGTGAACTTATGAGAAGCCTCAATTAACACTTTTTCTTTCAACGAAACTTGGTCACTCATCCAAGTTTCGTTATCGAAACATTTTTAGGAATGTGGTAAAGATGCGGTCATTAAGGGTTTAGCGCACACTAAATTCCTTAACTAACACGAGCTAGAGGGGCTTGATTACATCATGCCGCCCATACCGCCCATGCCGCCCATTCCACCCATACCGCCCATGCCTGCTGCTGCACCGCCGTCTTTTTCCGGTTTGTCAGCAACAAGAGTTTCGGTGGTAAGAACCATAGCCGCAATGCTAGCTGCGTTTTGCAGCGCTGAGCGGGTAACTTTGGCAGGATCAACGATACCGGCTGCAATCATATCCACGTACTCTTCAGTAAGAGCATTGAAGCCGATGCCTTTGCCAGCTTTCTTAACATTTTCTACAACAACGGAGCCTTCAAGGCCGGCATTGTTGGCAATTTGACGTACTGGCTCTTCGATAGCGCGTCTAACAATTTGAATACCTGTTTTAACGTCGCCGGTAGCCTGTAAGCCTTCAAGAGCAGGCAGAATATCAATGAAGGTAGTACCGCCGCCGGCTACAATACCTTCTTCTACTGCAGCGCGAGTAGCATTTAAAGCATCTTCAATGCGCAGTTTTTTCTCTTTCAGCTCAACTTCAGTAGCAGCGCCTACTTGAATAACAGCTACGCCGCCAGCCAGTTTAGCCAGACGCTCTTGCAGTTTTTCTTTATCAAAATCGGAAGTGGTTTCTTCCGCTTGTGCTTTGATTTGGTTAACGCGTTTTTTGATCTCAGCTGCATCGCCATAACCTTCAACAATGGTGGTTTCTTCCTTGGATACGCGAATTTGACGGGCGCGGCCCAGATCTTCCAGTGTTACACTGTCAAGTTTGCGTCCCAATTCTTCGGTAATAACGGCACCACCGGTAAGAATGGCAATGTCTTCGAGCATGGCTTTACGGCGATCACCAAAGCCAGGAGCTTTAACAGCAACAGCGCGGAAAGTGCCACGAAGTTTATTGACAACCAAAGTTGCCAGTGCTTCACCTTCTACGTCTTCAGCGATGATCAGCAGTTCTTTACCGGACTGTACCACTTTTTCAAGGGCAGGCAGCATATCGGCAATAGCACCGATTTTACGGTCAGTGATCAAGATGTACGGCTCGTTGATAACAGCTTCCATTTTGTCTGCATCGGTAATCATATAAGGGGAAATGTAGCCGCGGTCAAATTGCATACCTTCAACTACTTCTAACTCAGTTCCCATGCCTTTTGATTCTTCAACAGTAATTACGCCGTCTTTGCCTACTTTTTCCATGGCTTCAGCAATGAGTGAGCCAATTTCTTCATCACCGGCAGAGATAGAAGCAACTTGAGCAATAGCTGCTTTGCCTTCTACGGCGATAGCACTGCTTTTAATCTCAGTTACAAGCGTTTTAACAGCAGTTTCAATGCCTTTTTTCAGGATCATCGGATTAGCGCCGGCAGCAACGTTACGCATGCCTTCGCGAATCATAGCCTGAGCCAAAAGGGTAGCTGTAGTGGTGCCGTCACCTGCTACGTCGTTAGTCTTGGTAGCAACTTCTTTCACCAACTGAGCTCCCATATTTTCAAAGGGATCTTCCAGGTCAATATCACGGGCGATGGTTACACCGTCATTAGTAATGGTAGGCGCACCGAATTTTTTGTCCAATACAACATTACGGCCTTTAGGCCCAAGAGTAACTTTTACTGCATTAGCCAGGGCATTTACGCCTCTTTCCAATGCACGGCGTGCTTCTTCGTCAAACAGAATTTGCTTAGCCATTATATGTAATACCTCCGTATTTAAATTTTAATTTTTAGAAGTTATTCAACGATTGCCAGGATGTCTCTTTCACTAAGGATAAGATAATCTTGGCCGTCGAGTTTCACTTCAGTGCCAGCATACTTGGAGAAAATGACCTTGTCTCCGTCTTTAACTTCCAAAGCCACACGTTGTCCATTCTCCAGTACTTTGCCAGTGCCTACAGCTACGATCAGGCCTTCCTGGGGTTTTTCCTTGGCAGTATCGGGAAGCAAAATACCACTCTTGGTTTTTTCTTCTCTTTCCAGTGCTTTAATGACTACTCTGTCGCCTAATGGCTTAATCATTGAAAAGACCTCCTTTTATATAACTTTTGTTTTGCCTTATTGTTAGCACTCGATGATGGCGAGTGCTAATTACAATACTAATATTATATAATTTAACTGTAAAAATCAAGGGGCTTAGGCAAAAAATGCATATTTTTTTTTATAAACACAAAAAAAAATCGCCTGCTGGTAGGTTTTTCACCTTTTGGCGATTTTATGCAATCCTTTTGCTGCAAATATAGACTGGAGGCACTGCTTTATTTTCTTTTGGTAGCTGCTTCGACAATAGCCTCTGCTACTTCGCGGATAGATTTACGCTTGCTCATACTATACTGCTGTATACGGCGGTAAGCTTCGTTCTCACTCAGGTTATAAGCATCCATGAGGATACCCTTGGCCCGGTCAAGAATTTTACGCGTTTCCAGCGAGTTTTTTACATCTTCCAGTTCCCGTTCCAGTTCCGCAAATTCCTGAAAACGGGAGATAGCAATTTCCATGGCAGGAAATAGATTAACTTCCTTTACCGGCTTAACCAGGTAGGCCAGAACACCCGAATCTTTAGCCTTTTCCACAATATCTTTCTGACTGAAGGCTGTCAGCAGTAATACTGGTGCCAGCTTTTCATTAGAGATAATTTTAGCGGCAGTAATGCCATCCATTTCAGGCATTTTAATGTCCATGATAACCAGGTCGGGGCGGTGTTTGCGGGCCAAATCAACAGCCTTGAGACCGTCGGAAGCTTCGCCTACCACCGTATGGCCTGCTTCTTCAAGAAGTTCCCGCAAATCCATGCGGATGATGGATTCATTATCAGCGACTACAATTCGTAAACTTTGCATGGTTACTCTCCCTCCCTAATTCTAGGAATGGTGATACAGGCATGAGTACCGTTTTGGGAATACAATTCAAAACGGCCGCCTAAATCAGTCTCGATAAGTGTACGGACAATCTGCAATCCCAGACTGCTGGAAGAACGCTGTCCAAAGTGCTCCGGCAAACCAACTCCATTGTCATAGATATCGATTTGATAGTTATCCGGCAAAATAACGATATCCAGCCCGATCAAACCTTCTCTCAAGCCAACAAAGCCATGCTCAATCGAATTTTGAATCAGTTCGTTAATAACCAGTGCCAGGCTGGTCGCTTGTTCAGAAGGCATGATAACCGTCTGTCCATTAAAGATAGTTTGAATGTTAAAGTCAGGTTCTAGCATATTTTGAATAACAAGATCCAAAATATTTTTTGCAACCTCGGCAACATCAATTACTTCAGCATCCTGCTGAGACAAGAATTCATGCACAACCGATATACTTAAAATCCGGTTGACGCTTTCCCTGAGTGCTGCTTTAACCTCATCGGACTGAGTACGCCGTGCTTGCAGGCGAAGTAAGCTGGCGATGGTTTGGAGATTATTTTTAACACGGTGATGAATTTCTTGTATAACTGCCGATTTAACGAGCAGTTCTTTTTCCTTCTGCTTCAGTTCTGTCACATCGGCGGTAATAACAACCGTGCGGGTTGTTTTCCCGGCTATTACAATAGGAATAGCCCGTTGGACAAGCACCATCTGCCCTTGTTCTATTTCTTCTTCACTGGCAGCCTGTGCACTGGCTGCTTTTTGAGCCAGGCGTAAATTGATGCGTCGGTCGTAAACCCGTCGCCCCACCATCCGCCCTATGCCCAGTATATTATATATGCTATTGGCGGCAGCATTAGCAAAAATAATCTCACCTTGTTCATCAACAAGGATAATTCCATCCCGGGCCGAGAGCTGGCGATAGACGGTACCACCACGGCTGCGAGGCATACTAAGCAGCATATTGGCTGTTTCCATAAGAATGTTTTGACCAAGCACCGTCTCGACGCCGCCTGTTTCAAAACTGACAACAGCAATAACCGTGCCGTCAGCATCATAAAGGGCCGAGGTCTGCATTTCCGCCACCAGGCCAATAGCCCATTCCCGCTGCCCGGCAATATGCTCACCTGAATTTAAGGTGCGCCATACAAGCGGTTCTTCTGCTGCCTGCACTGTAGAACCTAGCAAATTGGTCCTATCTTTAACCAATGTAGTATTGGGTCTGGCTTGAGCAACTATAACCAAGAACTGTTCATGGCTCGCCCTGGCATAAACAGTAGCTTGAGCATGAGATAAATCGCTGGCAAGCTGCAATAGAGCACAACTTTGTTCCAGCCTGTCAATCTGAGCAGGTGACAAAGCAGTAGTTTTCCGGCACACATCGGCCACAATTCCCATAGCAACCTCCCGGCTGATTTGAATTTTAATCTATTCCACCAGCATTAGCAAAATTCCTTGTTACTAGCTGCTAAATTTCACAAGCTTTTTGGATATCTTTGGTTATCCCCTGTTTATCCACAGTATCCACAACTTTATCCACAATTCAAATGCCGTAGAAGTCACATTCCCACCCACTTACCCACAGTATCCACAATTGTAGTATAATTATTAATCCACAACTACTGCCCCAGTTTTAACGAAGGCAGAGCATTGAGACGCAAATCAGCGTACTGGTTTGCCTGAGCTTTATAATAGGCCCGGCAGGCAATCATGGCAGCATTGTCGGTACATAGCAAGGGCGAGGGAAAGAACAGCTGTAGTCCCCGTTTACTGCATTCAGCAGCCAAAACGCTCTGCAGCTTACTGTTGGCAGCTACACCGCCGGCCAGCACCACTTGCTTAACGCCACAGGACTCAGCTGCCTGCAATGTTTTGGCAACAAGTACATCAACTACTGCTGTTTGAAAGCTAGCCGCTACATCTGCCTGATTAACTGTTTCACCACGCTGAGCAGCACTGTTTAAGTAGTTAAGAACCGCTGATTTCAGGCCGCTGAAACTAAACTCAAAACTCCCCGGCACTACCAAGGCCCGGGGAAATTCAATGGCCTTGCTATCACCCTGCAAGGCCAGGCGGTCGATCTGGGGACCACCGGGATAAGGGAGCCCCATTACACGGGCAATCTTATCAAAGGCTTCACCTGCTGCATCATCACGTGTTTGACCAAGCAGTTCAAAATTATTATAATCCTTCAGCCATACCAAAGATGTGTGCCCACCGGATACAACCAAGGCTACCAGCGGAGGTTTAAGATCAGCGTGGCTAAGAAAATTCGCAAAAATATGGCCTTCCAAATGATTTACGCCAACTAAGGGTTTATCCAAAGCAAACGCCAATGCTTTGGCAGTAGCAACTCCCACTAATAGAGCACCTACCAAACCGGGTCCGTAGGTAACACCAATAGCGTCTATTTGCTGCAGAGATATATGGGCAGACTGAATCGCTTCCTCTACTACCGGCAATACACTTTCAATATGTTTACGAGAGGCAATTTCGGGCACAACGCCTCCGTATTTTTGGTGCAGCGGTATTTGGGAGGAAATAATGTTAGACAGTATCGTCCGTCCGTCAGCGATTACCGCTGCTGACGTTTCGTCACAACTTGTTTCCAGGGCAAGGGTTAGATGCACAAACAGGACCTCCATTTAAAAACGATATCTCGTAATCACGAAATCAACTATTGCTATTATTTACATGTATGGATCGGTCGTAAAAAAGGCAAATTAGAAACGGGCGATGAACAAAAAGCGCCCAGAAAGGGGGTAAATCAAATGGCACGCTCGAGAAAACCGGTAAATCCGGCAGCTGAAAACGCGCTGGATCAAATGAAATTGGAAATCGCTTCCGAATTGGGTATTGCCGAGCGCGTTAGTTCGCAAGGCTGGAACACGATGACTTCGGCTGATTGCGGTCGCGTTGGTGGTCACATGGTCCGCAAAATGATCGAACAATATGAATCCACAATTAAGTAAGTTCTGACGGGCGGCTATTAGCCGCCCTTAATTTTTTTAAACTAACTTCCTAGGCCGTTCAGAAAGTTCCAGATGCTAGGAAGGCCGAGGAAGCGAGCGAAGACAGTACAGCGCGGGTACGGCAAGCGAGCTCCCGCAGGCCTGACAACGCAGATGGGGCTTTATCAACGGCCTGACGGGCGGCTATTAGCTGCCCTTAATTTTTTAGCAGTACCCTGTAGCACAACAGAGCATATGTGAATATGCTGTAACACAATCACCCTGGGCCGTAAGAAAAGCGGCTCACTTTTTTTTGCTATAATTCACACCACATGATAAGAGCATCTTCGCGATTGTCGGTATAATAGTTACGGCGCTTGCCACGAGGCACAAACCCAAGTTTTGCATAGAGGGACTGAGCTTTTGTATTGGATACGCGCACTTCCAGTGTCATGCTAAGAGCGCCTCTCTCCCGGGCCAGATCCATTAGCGCCCGGACCAGTTTTTCTCCTAAACCTGCTCCCCGGTAGGCAGCCGCCAGTGCAATATTGGTAACATGAGCTTCATCAATAATCAGCCACATCCCGGCATAGCCGGCAATTGTTCCACCATCATCTATCACCAGATAGTAGGCAAGATCGTTATCTGAAGTTTCAGCTTCAAAAGCAGCTCTCGACCAAGGTGTGGTGAAGGCCTCCTGTTCTACCGTTAATACTGCATCGACATCCATAAAGTTCATGCGTCTGATTTTCATACCGCTCATAGACACGTCCCATGGCGTTGCTCCCACAATACTTCGGCTTCACTGCGCCTAATATAGAGCGGTTCTAATGTCATGGCATCATGATGAATTCCCTGCTGCAGCAGTTGATGGCCAAGCAAGGCAACACTGCCGGCCCGGGGCAGAATAACATGGGGTGGAGCCAGCTCCAACGGGTTGCCGGCAGCAGCAATTGCGTCCTGAAATAAAATAGCTCCTTCACCTAACATAAGTACAGGCAACGGTTGAGCAGCCAACTCCTGAATTGCATTCTGGTGCTCAATAACACGAGGAGCGGTAACCTCTATTAATGCTCCCCGCTCCCAGCGATATACGGCCTGATAAACATTACCTTTTTGAGCATCAAGCAGCGGGCAAAGCAAGGAGTTGGGAGCAGGACAAGCATAAGCCAATGCGGCCAGTGTCGACACCCCTACCAGCGGTACACGCCAAACATAGGCCAATGCCTTAGCAGTGGCCATGCCAATTCTAAGTCCTGTAAAAGAACCAGGGCCAATACTAACTGCGATGGCCGTAATTTTTTCTTTCGGCACCTGCCCCAGTTCAAGCAATTGCTCAATATGGGGCATTAGTCTTTCCGAGTGGGTCTTCTTCGTCTGTACAATAATCTCAGCCACCAGTTTATCTGCTGTTGCCAGCGCAACACCGGAAGCCAGTGTAGCAGTATCTATTGCTAGGAGCAATCTCGTGTCAACTCCTCATATAACAAATGATAGCGTGCTCCTTGAGCAGCCACTGTAATTAACCGGTCATTATCACCGATTTTTGTTAGTTCAATCCGTAAATAACTGTCAGGCATGAAATCGGGAAATTTATCAGGCCATTCAATAATTGCAATTCCGTCAGCACTGGTATATTCATCAAAACCAATATCCTCCAGTTGTTCGGGCCATTCCAGACGGTATAAATCAAAATGATAAACCGGCGTGGTACCTTCATATACATTCATAACGGTAAATGTAGGGCTGGTCACTTTCTCACTCAGTCCCAAACCATCGGCAATCCCCTGCACTAAGAGCGTTTTTCCCGCTCCTAAATCACCAATCAGACAAAGAACATCTCCCTCCCGTAGCAATTGGCCTAACCGCCTGCCAAAGGAAAAAGTCTCCTCCGGTGCTGTTGAAACAATCTTCATAAAGTCCTCCTGTTTACTTGCAGCGAAAATGATTATACCCGCGTGCTTCCAGCTTATGAGTTTGTCCTGCCTCGTCTACTAAGAGAACACCTTCACCGGGAGGCAGCACTTCGCCGATTTTAGTTAAGACTGCTCCCGGATCAATGGT
>Ga0366783_1036_pt1 | contig 19677 bp, 18 predicted proteins | sample TotcelN113001L10_FD_207059 | JGI IMG/M metagenome (GOLD analysis project Ga0366783, IMG submission 207059) | Enriched cells from coal bed in the Powder River Basin, Montana, United States - Total cells N11 rep2 HSBNCT.N11.300.1.L10 ... | reverse complement strand
TTCGGTAATACAGCGAATCGAAAGACGAATTGTACAGGCGGAATATTATTCGGCCGTCAAATTCGATCTTTGCATGGCGAATAGCGGATATCGTTCCGCTCGTTGAAGAAAGCCCGGGTGTCGGCGACATCGCGCTCGATTGCCTTGCCTAGTGCAGGAAGGTCGGGGAACTTCTGATTATCACGCAATTTCTGCAGAAATTCGACGTGAATCAGCTTGCCGTAGCAATTCCGGTCGTAATCCAGAATGTGGGTTTCCAGCAGAATGCGGTTGCTGTCGTCCACTGTCGGGCGCGTGCCGATGCAGGAAACAGCCGGAAGCGGATACTCGGCCAAGCCATGTACGCGCGTCACGAAAATGCCGGAAAGTACCGGATTGGCAAAGCGAATGCGCAGGTTGGCGGTGGGAAAGCCCAGGACGCGCCCGCGTTTGTTGCCGTGAATCACGTGCCCGGAGATCAGATACGGCTTGTTTAACAGTTCCGCCGCCTTGCCGAAATCCCCTTCCCGTAGCGCCGTGCGTACTGCCGAGGACGAAACCCGCGTGGCTCCGTCTCTGACGGTCGGCAGCACTTCGACCTGAAAGCCGAAGCGCTGGCCGGCGTCGACCAGGCTGGACACATTTCCCGCCCGGTTCTTTCCATAGGTAAAATTTTCACCAACCATCAGCCATTTGACGTTCAGCCCTTTGACCAGGATGTTCTCGACGAATTCCTGCGGCTCCAGATTGGCAAAGGAGGCATTGAAGCGCGCGATCGTTACGCGGTCGACGCCTGCTGCAGCCAACGCCTGCAGCTTGTTGCGTAGCGAAGCGATGATCGCCGGTGCGGCTGAAGGCTTTCCGGCCTGTCTCGCAAAATGCAGGCGCGTGTGCGGCTCGAAAGTCAGCACGGCGGAACTCAGCCCGAGACGCACGGCAGCCGCGTGCACCCGCGCCAGCAGTTCCTGGTGGCCGCGATGGACGCCGTCGAAGTTGCCGATAGCGAGAGCGCAGGGCACTCGTGCCTCGGGATTAGGAAGTCCGCAAAATACCTTCATTAGTCTTGATCAGAAAAAACCTGTGTTAAAGCATGAAATTATAATACCTGTGTTCATATTGCCGGTGCGGTTTGCTTTCCATCTGTCAATAAGTGCCCTCCGTTACCGGATTTTTAAGTGGGCGCCCTGGTCCGGCCTTTTTGCCAAGGTGATTTACCAGAGAGTACACGCATTGCATGCCGATGCAAACGTACTCCCGGAAGCCACCGGCGGCACGGCAAATGATATGCTCCGGCATGCAACTGAAAACCAGGAGTCAATCATGCGAAAGTGGTGCTGGCGCAGCCTGATCGGCACTTTATTGCTGCTGAACATTGCTCATGCAGCCAATCCGGCCGATCCCGGCAAGGTGGTAAGAACCGTGTTCGAAGCGTCGGACGATGGCTTCGATATGGTGCGTACGCAGAATTACTACTCCGGGTGGGTGGCCGACGCCATTTTCGAAACGCTGCTGACTTATGATTATATGGCGCGCCCGGCCAAGCTGGTGCCGAACACGGCAGAAGCGATGCCAGCCGTTGCCGACGGCGGCAAGACATATACCTTCCGTATCAGGAAAGGAATTCATTTCACGCCCGACCCCGCTTTTAAAGGAAAGCCGCGCGAACTGACCGCCGCGGATTATGCCTATGCCATCAAGCGCCTGGTCGATCCGGAAAACCGTTCTCCATCTGCCGGCTTCGTCGCCGGAAAGATTGCCGGGCTCGATGCGCTTGCGGCACAGGCAAGGAAGAGCGGACGCTTCAACTATGATGAGCCCGTTTCGGGTCTGCAGATTCTCGATCGCTACACTTTGCGCATCCGGTTGGTGAAGGCCGATACCAATTTCCTGTACGTGCTGGCCTATGGCGGACTTGCTGCGGTAGCGCGGGAAGTGATCGAGACCTATGGATCCCAAAGCGGACAGCATCCGGTCGGAACCGGCCCCTACATGTTGAAGCAGCACGTTCCGCGCAGCAAGATCGTGCTGGTCGCCAATCCAGATTATCGCGGCTATGTATGGAACTTTCAACCATCGGGCGATCCGGGGGACGAGCAGATCGCGCGTGAGATGAAAGGCAAGCCCATGCCTCAGGTGGGGCGGGTCGAGATTTCCATCATCGAAGAAGAGCAGTCGCGCTGGCTTTCGTTTCAGGAAGGGGGAATCGACTTCGACAAGCTGCCGCAACTGGCGGCTCCGGTCGCACTCGACGGCGATAAGCTAAAGCCCGAATTCGCGGCTCAAGGCATACGACTGTATCGCATGGTCGAGCCCGAAATCACGTATACGCTCTTCAATTTTCGCGATCCGGTAACCGGCGGCTTCAGCAAGGAGAAAATCGCTTTGCGCCGCGCAATAGCGATGACGTACAACGTGCGGGAAGAAATCGCCTTATTGCGCAACAACCAGGCGATCAAGGCGGAAATGGCGGTTCCGGTCGGCGTGGTCGGCCACGACCCATCCTATCGCAGCAGCATCGCTTATGAACCGGAACTGGCGTCGCGCCTGCTGGATTACTTCGGCTACAAGCGCCAGCCGGACGGCTATCGAACCATGCCGGACGGCAAGCCGCTGCTGCTGAAGATCCATACCGAGCCGAACGCGAGCTCAATGATCGTGTCGGAAATATGGAAGCGAGGGCTGGATCGGCTCGGCATCCGCGCCGAATTTCCGGTCAGCAATTTTGCCGACAACCTGAAGGCCGCAACCGAATGCAGGCTGATGATGTGGGGCGGCGCGTGGCATGCCGATTTCCCCGATGGCGAGAATTTCCTGCAGCTGTTGTACGGCCCGAACGCGGGGCAGGGCAATCACGGCTGCTATCAGTCCGCCGCCTATGACGCGTTGTACAGAAAGGCTGTCGCGCTCCCTTCCGGGCCCAGGCGCAATGCCTTGTATGCGCAGATGAACCGCCAGATGGACGCCGACACCGCCTGGTCGGTACATGTATCAAGAGTGCGAAACTGGCTGGTGAGGCCGTGGGTGCAGGGGTTCAAGAAGCATCCGATATTGCAGTCGGACTGGCAGTACATTGATGTCGAGAAGCGCTGACGCAGGTCAGATCGAACGGACAAGGCGGTTGTTTCCGAGGTCTGGAGGACTAGCTTTCCGAGCGATCCTTTTCGAACCGCTTTTCGGCTTCGTCAAGATGGCGCACAAGAAAATGAGAAACGATGTTGACGCCGATTCCGCCGAACGTCAAAGGCAGCAGGTAAAGCGCGAATGTTATCTCAGAGACGAAAACGACATCATCGGAAAGCGATGGAGTAAGCTTTGCCTCAACTACCAGGCTCTGCAGCAGATACAGGTCTACTCCGGCAATTGCGAGAAGGGCAAATCCAAAGGCGAGAATGGTGGGGCGCGATATGGCTTGCTTTAAAAGCAAGACCACGTAAATGCAAACAGGAAGCACGACCGAGAAGATCACCAACATCCAGAACCTCAGATGGGCAAAGACGGTGTCGCTCATTGAAGATGCCGGCATATGATTCTTTGGGTGTACAAATCGGAATGGTTAATCTGACATGATATTCTATATTGCGTTTTGACAGAAGCCAGACCTCATCGGGAATCAACGGCTTTAGCCCCACCTGGCGCCTTTATTCTATGGCTCTGATACGCACGCGCAATTGCCCGTTGTTTTTGCTGATCACGGTGGCGACATAGTCCGTTCCCCGAATAATGTACTCGGGAAGCCGCTGAACTTTCTGCGACGTTACTTCACCGGCTACTTGCCCCTTGTGCATAACGACCACGACAGGTGTTCCGCCGGATAACTGAAGTGCGACTTTAAGCGCGTCGCCTTCTTTCAGCAGCGCGACAACATCCTCCCTTGGGAAGCTTATCCGGGTTTCTATAACGAGCAGATCGCAGTTCGTCACAGGCTCAAGCCCGCCGCTATAACCGCTTTCTCCAGATTCAGCCATGCTTTTCCCTTTTCCAGGTGCCAATACGACCAACCGCTGCTCATGTCATCATCCATCGCTATGTCAGCTTGGGATCGGGCACTGACCGTACCGGTTCTTCGGGCGCCGGACATGATGCGGCACTCTCCGGATTATATCGGATCGGTGTTGCCCCACAGAGTAGGGAAAACGATTGCGGGTCATTAATCCTGATGAGCTGAGAATTCCAGTTATTCTGTCAGGCCGGGAAAGAAGAGAACTGATCGGCTACAGCCCACCATCTGCCGTCTTCTTTGACAAAGAAGAACATGTCCCTTCCTCCCATGTCGAACGTTTGTCCGTTCATCTCGAAAGACATGTCGAAATAGTAGGTGATGACTGCGGAATCGCCATAGATCTGTATTGCCGGATCGATTTCTTCCCAGCGGTGAATCCGCGCAGCACTTGAAAAGCCTTTCCAACCTGCAATGCAAGCCTCGCCGCCATCCAGGCGATTACGGTCTGAGGGCGTAATGGCAACCATGTCTCGATGAAAAAACCTTGCGAGGTCGTCGGGATCGCCCTTGGTCCACGCATCATTCATTGCGCGGACAGTTTTCCATATTTCCTGTTTTGTCGAATCGTTGAAATTGATAGTCATTGAGATTGCCTTGAAAAGGCCCGATGCGTGGTTTCAGGCAAGTTGGTATAAATAGATGGAACAAGCAGCATCAAAACCCAACGGAGAGGCTGCCTGGTCTCATCCGGTGCTATCTTCGGTGTTATCGCGCTGGTATTTAGAAGAGTAATAATCGGCTAGCCAAAAGCAGATCATGGCGAAACCGATCGAGAGAAAGGCCACCGAAAACGCCAGCCGTTTTCCGTGCCACAAGCTGACTAGCCATTGGGTCAATTCAACGCCCAGAACCGCCGACTTGCCGCCGATCCGTTCCAATTGGAACTCATACGATTTGCTATGCGTAATTTCATATTCCAGCTCCCCGCCGGTGTAGTCTGCCGTTGAAATGAAGATCAAGGCAGCGCTTGCCAAGCCAGCTATCAGGACGATGATTCCCGCGAGATAGAAACGGACATGCAAAGGAAAGCGTTTTTCAGGCATTCCCTGTTTTTTTAATTCACCCATCATTTGCCTCATCAAGTCTCACAAGTGCGCAAGTACGTTCGTGGGCGATTTCTTTTTTACGCCGTGTCCGGATAGTCTACTGGTTACCGCATTGTTCCATGGCCTGGCTTGCTCGAAAACAGAGCACGTCAAGTCCGCCGAAGAAGGACAAAAGAGACTCTTTTTCGTCACATGCTGTTTCGCCGATTCTGATGCTGAACCGCCTATTGCCACCGGGAGCGGCTAGGACGGTTTGATAGGCCTGCTCAGAAAAGGCGATCCCCTGAGCCCGAAACGCCATGGCACATCCATCGCTTTCGATATGCCGATGCGCGGTCCTCTCGCCACGTCTATCGGCTCGGTTGCGGCCAGCAATTGAAATGGAGGGGCGTAGATCTCCATGCCGTTATGCTCATGAGTGATGGCAAGCGCTTGGCATACCCGCCCCGGCCCCGCACAGAGCAGGCGTATGTTCTCAAGCCCGCGTCTGGCCCGCATGACGTCGATTCCGGCTGTCGGTTCCAGCGCGCGGATCAGGACTGCCGCACCGTGTCCTTCTTCCCTGCAAACGAAGTTGAGGCACCAGTGGATGCCGTAGGAGCGATAAACGTATATTCTTCCGGGCGGGCCAAACATCACGGCATTGCGTTTGGTTTGGCCGGAAAAGCTGTGCGAAGCGGGGTCTTCACGGTCATAGGCTTCGGTCTCGACTATCCGTCCTCCGACCCCGCCGACCAGGAACGTGGCCCCTATCAAACGCTCGGCAACTTCGGGCGATGAAGCGGAGAAATCAATCCACGACGAGATATTTGCCATGATAGCGGCCCTGAGGGGAAGAAGAGTGTTGCCACAGATTATTGCAATAAAAAGCTCGTCGGATAGCAGGTTTGCACTCCCATAGGCAAAATAATGCCGGAGCACGACTGGCATCGGTCTGCGGACAAACAAAAAACCCACCATTTCGGTGGGTTTTATGCTTTTAACAACGTGCCAATGCGGCCTGCGCCTAAACGATTTTTTCGATCCTGGCAGCAGAGCGCTTGAAGGCCGGCGTCTTCGATTGCTTATCTAGCGACGTGCCAGTCAGCCGGTTGGCGGACGCTTCCGCAAAGTGGAACGGATAGAATATCTGCCCCTCCTGCGAACGCTCGGTTACTTTCACCTTGACCTCCACCTCGCCGTGATGGGAGACCAGCCGCACTTTTTCGCCATGCGCCACCTTGAAGCGGCGCGCATCTTCCGGATGAATCTCGACTTCGCCTTCCGGTTTCATCATGTTGATGCCGCGGTTGCGGCGGGTCATGGTTCCGGTATGGTAGTGCTCCAGCAGGCGTCCGGTGGAAAGCACAAGTGGATATTTGTCGTCCGCATGCTCGCCGTTATCGGCGTATTCCACCGCGTGGAATTTTCCGAGGCCGCTTGCCGTTGGAAAATCCACGGCATACAGGAAGCGCGTGCCGGGATGGGTTTCGTCATAGCATGGCCACTGCAAGCCGCCGTTGTGCAGGCGTTCGTGGCGGATGCCGCCGTAGGATGGAACCAGCGATGCGATTTCTTCCATCACCTGTGCCGAGCTGGTATACGGCATCGGATAGCCCATGGCGGCGGAAACGGCGCAGATTATTTGCCAGTCGGGGCGTGATTCTCCGACCGGCGGAATCGCCTGCTGCACTAGCTGAACGCGGCGCTCGGTGTTGGTGAAGGTGCCATCCTTTTCGGCAAAGCTGCAGGCCGGGAACACGACGTCAGCCAGCTTGGCGGTTTCGGTCAGGAACATGTCCTGAACCACCAGGAATTCGAGATTTCTCAGGCCTTCTTCGACTTCTCTCGCATCGGGACTGCTGCCCATCGGGTTCTCGCCCATGATGTACATGGCCTTGATCTCGCCGTTCAGCGCAGCCGTTTCCATTTCGACTACCGTCAGATCCTTGTTGGTGGGCAAAGGCCCGCCCCATACCTTTTCAAACTTGGCTCGGTGTTCGGGATTCTTGATATCGTGATAGCCAGGCAGGGCGTTGTGCTGGCCTTGCATGTCGCTGCAGCCCTGCACGTTGTTCTGTCCGCGAATCGGAATGAAGCCTGCGCCCGGCTTGCCGACGTGCCCGGTCATCAGGAACAGGTTGGATAGCGCCAAGCATGCATCGACGCCGGTCAGGTGCTGCGTGATGCCCATGCCCCACAGCAGCATGCCGCGTTTGGCTTTTCCATAGATGCGGGCAGCTTCCCGCAACCTCTCGGCGGGAACGTCGCTGATCTGTTCGACATATTCCGGCGTGTATTTTTTCACCGATGCGCGGAATGCTTCGAAATCTTCTGTGCGCAGTTGGATGAAGGCTTCGTTTTCCAGCCCCTCTTCCAGCATCACATGCGCCAAGCCATTGATTACGGCGACGTTGGTGCCGAGGCGCGGACGCAACCAGACGTCGGCATGGTCGACCATTTCGATGCGGCGCGTATCGATCACGACAATTTTTGCGCCATCTTCATACTTGGCCTTCATGACTGCGCTCGAAATGACCGGATGAGTCTCGGTCGTGTTCGATCCGATGACGATGAACGCGTCCGCAAGGCGAATATCGGGAGTCGATGCGCTAGGCGCGCTGCTTCCGACCGACATGGCAAGTCCTACCGCGGAGGCCATGTGGCAGAGTCGCGCGCAATGGTCGATGTTGTTGGTGGCGAGCGCAATGCGGGCGAAGCGCTGAAATACGTAGTTGTCTTCGTTCGTGGCGCGCGCAGAGGCAAAGGTGCCGATACCCGCGGCTCCATACTTGCTTTTTGCCGATTTAAGGGAATCGGCTGCAAAGCGGATCGCTTCGTCCCAGCCGGCTTCTTCCAGAGGGCTGTTCTTGCCATTGCGGCGTATCAGCGGCTTGGTCAGGCGATCCCTGCTGTTAATGAATTCCATGCCATAGCGGCCTTTCACGCACAGGTTGCCTTCGTTCGCATCCGAGACGAACGCGCCGCTGACCGCGACCACCTTGTTGTTCTCCACCTCCAGGTTCATGGCGCAGCCGACGCCGCAGTAGCTGCACGTGGTGGTGACTTTTTCGCGCTTGCTGCTCAGCAGCTTGCCCGAGTCGGACAGGTTGCGTAGCGCTCCGGTCGGGCAGACGCTGACGCACTGGCCGCAGTTATTGCACTCGGTATCGCGGTAGTCATAGGTGCCGCTGACCAGTGCCGGGTAGCCGATCTCGTCCACCGTGTACACGCTACGGTGCTGCACCTCGTTGCACACGCGCACGCATTCAAGGCACTGGATGCATTTTTCCTTGTTCATCTCAAAGAACGGCAGCGATTGCAGCGGCGTGAAAAAGCCCTTTAGCGCATCGTCTCCGCGAACCACCGGTTCGCTCAGCGAATGCGGTAATTTATGTTCCTGAATATAGTTTTCCGCCATGAGGCTTGCATCATCGCAAGGCGCAGTGGCAACGGCCTGATCTTCGCCGCAGTTCTTGCCCTGGCCTTCTTTTGCTTTGTCGTTAAGCTTTTTCATCATGATCCCCTCTGTCCCGTTTCACCACGGCTTTTGGCTATGGTCTCGCCCCAGCCCATAGTTCCGGCTACGTTATATTCCTTTTGTTCCGATTTTCTTGCCGGCCTTGGAGCCGTTTCCGGCAAACGCGAGCGGACCCTTGTACTCTTTTGTTCCCGCGCCGAATTCGAGCGAATACTTTTGAAGATCGCAGGTGCCGGCAGCCTGGCATACGCATTGCAGGCAGCGTTCGGCTTCGATGATTGCCTGCTCCTCGGTAAACCCGAGCTCGACTTCCAGGAATGCGCCGGTGGCTGATAATGCTCCAGTGTCGCCGGGCGCTATGTCCGTGCCGAATACGGATACGCGCTCTTCCTGCGGCAGTACCGGCATTTCAGCAAGCTTGGCATCCTGTTTCGGAAACGCGCCGATATCGAAGAGCTTGGGGCGCTCGACTTCAATTACTTTCGCGATGGCGCGGTCGTCAGCGCCTCTCAGGAATGCATCGATCGCATAAGCGGCGCGGCGTCCGGCGCCGATTGCCTCGACCGCGGTCGCTGCGCCAAGGGATGCGTCGCCGCCAGCGAAGATGCCGGGCAGGTTGGTCTTCATCGTGGTCTCGTCGACCTCGATGCTGCCCCAGCGGGTTGTGGCGATATCGGTTATCTGCATGCTCTTGACGTCGACATCCTGGCTGATCGCCAGCAAGACCGTGTCGGCCGGGATCAGGTATTCCGACCCGGAAATGGGTTCCGGGCTGCGGCGACCGCTTGCATCCGGTGCGCCGAGCTGCATGCGCTGGCAGACCAGTCCGACTGCGCGGCCGTTTTCGACCTTCACTTCGACGGGAGCCGACAGCAGGTCGAGCTTGACGCCTTCCACTTCGCAGTCGTGAATTTCATGCGGGCTGGCCGGCATTTCCTTGCGCGAGCGGCGGTACGACAGCGTCACGTTGGGAGCGCCCATGCGCCGGGCGGAACGGACTGCGTCCGCAGCGGTAAAGCCGCCGCCGATGACGACGACATTCTGGCCGAGGTCAACCCTTTCGCCGCGATTGACTTTCGCCAGGAAATCGACTGCCGCCATGACGCCGGGTACGGTCTCGTTCGGAATCCGCGCCATCTTGCCGATGCAAGCGCCGATTGCGAGAAACGCCGCGTCATACTCGCTGTTCAGCGTGTCCAGCATGTAGTCGCGGCCCAGCCTCTGGTTGGTCTTCAGCTCGACGCCGAGCGAGAGGATATCGTTGACTTCATCGTCCAGCACTTGGTTTGGCAACCGGTACGGGGGAATGCCGTAGCGCAGCATGCCGCCAGCTTTCTCCTGCGCCTCAAGGATCGTTACTTTGTGTCCTTCGAGCGCAAGGTAGTAAGCCGTAGTCAGGCCGGCCGGGCCGGCCCCTACGACAGCGACGCGCTTGCCGGTTTCCGCCTTTGGCTTGGGTTGTGTTGCGGCCCCGAGTTCGCGCGCCTTGTCGGCGGCAAAGCGTTTCAGCGAACAGATTGCGACTGGCTGATCTTCATCGATCTGCTTGCGCCTGCAGACGCTTTCACAGGGCCTCGGACAGACGCGGCCGATAATTTGCGGCAGCGGCAGTTTTTCCTTGATCAGTGCGGTCGCTTCAACGTATTTTTTCTGGGCGATAAGTCCGAGATAGCCGGGGATGTCGATATTCGCCGGACAACGGTAAGAGCAGGGCGGCAGACAGTATGCGTTGTGATTGGTGAGGTAATTGTTCAGTATCGGTCTGCGTATTTCCGTCAGCGCGGGCGAGCTCGTGACCACCAGCATGCCTTCGCTTACCTTGGTTTTGCATGCCTTGACCGGTTCCGGACTGCCGTCGAGTTCAACGACGCACAGGCCGCAGTCGCCGCTCGGCTTGATTCGCGCATCGGAACACATTGCGGGAATAGTGATGCCGGCCTTGCTTGCCGCGACCAGAATGCTGTCCCCTTCTTCAGCTCTAACGGCAACGCCGTCAATCGTGACGTTGAAATGAGCTGCTCCCTCCCGGATTTTCCATTGCGGAAAATGGGACGGGTCGGCTTGGGCCAACCCAAGGTTTTGAACCAGCAAGTGTGTGGTCATTTTTAAACTCCTAGAGGGCACCTTGGCTCACTGAAAGCAAAGGCGCGAACTGTGTTCTTGTTTTGGATCGGTCTGGCCTGGTCTGCAGAAAATACGCAGCGGTCAAGGCTATTGGAATCCGATCCGGATTCTAATTATGGGTGCGGCAAAACAGGCAGAATCGCCAGAAGAACCTGCAATTTTACATCAGCGTATGCAAAATCAATCATATATTCCCGGCAATTTACACCATTTTTTTTACTTGCGTCGGCTCACCCAAAGTTTGAGTTCGCATGCAATGGTAAGGCATGTCGCGCAGCGTGGCTGCAATCGTGCATTTTTTAGGGGTATAGTATAAAAATACCGGTTTTTCATATTGTTTTTATTTCTCTGCACACATACAGGGGTGCGTATGTGGATTTGCGGGATATCTGGACATTGACGGTTTTTAATCGCAGGCTGGCGCCGGGTTGATCTGAAACAATCAAAAGCGCCGGCCTTGGTCCTTGCGTACGATAAGAGCCGGCCCTGGCCGTGCCCGCCTGTTTATAGGCAGCGGAAGTTTCTATTTTTAAGCGGAATGTTCAATTGGCGCCCGATTGACATTAAGATATCGACTACACCCACCAACGCCATCACGAAAATATCATGAAATTTGAAACCTTATCGATTCATGCGGGCTACTCGCCCGAGCCGACCACCAAATCAGTAGCAACTCCCATTTACCAGACCGTTGCCTACGCGTTTGATAATGCGCAGCATGGCGCCGATCTTTTCGATCTGAAGGTGGCGGGCAATATTTACACCCGCATCATGAATCCGACCCAGGACGTACTGGAAAAAAGGGTGGCAGCCCTGGAAGGCGGAATCGCCGCGCTGGCACTGGCTTCGGGAATGGCCGCGACCACTTACGCTATCATGACTATTGCCGAGGCCGGAGACAATATCGTATCGGGCAGCACACTGTACGGGGGCACCTACAACCTGTTTGCCCATACTTTGCCGCAATATGGAATAGACGCGCGTTTTGCCGATACGCGCAAGCCGGAAAGTTTTGCTCCACTGATCGACAAGCGCACCAAGGCCATCTTCTGCGAATCGGTCGGCAATCCGCTGGGCAACGTGACCGATATCGAGCGCCTGGCGGAGATCGCGCATGCGCACGGTATTCCGCTGATTGTCGACAATACCGTGCCCAGCCCGTACCTTTGCCGTCCGTTCGAATGGGGCGCCGACATCGTCGTGCATTCGCTGACCAAGTACATGGGCGGCCATGGAACTTCCGTCGGCGGAGCGATTGTCGATAGCGGTCAATTCCCGTGGGCCGAGCACAAGGAACGTTTCAAGCGCCTGAACGAGCCTGATGTTTCCTATCATGGCGTGGTATATACGGAAGCGCTGGGCAAGGCTGCGTACATCGGACGCGCTCGCGTGGTTCCGCTACGCAACATGGGGGCGGCGATTGCGCCGATGAACTCGTTCCTCATCCTGCAGGGAATAGAAACGCTGGCGCTCAGAATGGATCGCATCTGCGACAACTCGCTGAAAATCGCGCAATATCTGGACCGGCACCCGAAAGTGGCTTGGGTCAACTATGCCGGTCTGCCGGACCACCCCGACCATCCGCTGGTGCAAAAATACATGGGGGGCAAGGCGTCCGGCATACTTTCGTTCGGCATCAAGATCGGTTCCGGCGATGACGCGCGTGAGGCTGGCGCGAAAGTTCTGGACGCGCTGCAACTCTTCACTCGCCTGGTCAATATTGGCGACGCCAAATCGCTTGTCACGCATCCGGCTTCGACCACGCATCGCCAGCTTAGCCCGGAAGAACTGAAAAAAGCAGGCGTCAGCGAAGACATGCTGCGCCTGTCTATCGGTATCGAGCACATCGACGACCTGATCGCGGATCTGGAGCAAGCGCTGGCGAAAGTCTAGCGTTCTCCTTTGATCCCTCGATTCCATCGTCCGGTCGGACAGATCGGGCGATGGACGTCATCGCCGCTTCGGTTCCAGGGCGCATGAAATTACTCTTTGTTACAACATGCTGCTTTTGTTACAAGAAGCGCGTATTCCCAAAAGGGTTTTGTTTCGTTAAGGAAACACAGCGCGCAAACAGTGAAAGCGCGCTGCACCAGAGTAAAACTATATAAAGGATATGCCATGTTCAAGATCAAAACACTCCTAGCTGCCGTGCTTGCTGTAGCTGCCGTTGCTCCTGCTTTTGCGCAGGGTACCGCTACTCCCCGTATCGACCAGCGCGAAGCAAACCAGCAGGCGCGCATCGACCAGGGCGTTCGTTCGGGTGAACTGACCCGGCAGGAAACAAGGAACTTGGAGCGCGAACAGGGGCGAATCAAGGCGACCGAGAGCCGGGCTAAGGCAGATGGCGTCGTTACGCGTCAGGAACGCCGGAAGATAACCAAAATGCAAAACCATGCGGACAAGAAAATCGCCAAGAAAAAGCATAACAAACGTAAAGCACCAAAGAATCGCCATCACCAGCAGGCTCATTACAAATAAGCTGATTCAGGATTAAAAGACAAAAGCGGCTTTTGTGGCCGCTTTTGTCTTTTTGGCGGCATCGGTCCGGGGCCTGTATTGATATGCAAGAATTGCTGGGGATTTTTCATGCAATATTATTGTGCTCGGTATCTTTATTTACTCTTCCCACAGGCGGCCTTATGTTCAAGATGCGTTCCGTATTGCTGTTTTCCCTGCTGCTGACTTCTTCCATTGCAACTGCCGATGCGCAGCAAAGCACGCTCGACGATCAGACGCAACTGGCTGTTACGATCTATAACCAGGATATGGCTCTGGTGAAAGATCGGCGCGCGGTGCGGATTAATGCCGGGTCGGTTTCGCTGGCTTTTCGGGATGTCAGTACGAACATGCGGCCGGAAACAGCTTTGCTGAGAAGCCTTTCTGCGCCAGGCAGCGTGCGAGTAGTAGAGCAAAACTTCAACCAGGAAGTCCTGTCGCCGCAGAAGTTGCTGGAAAGGTATGTCGGCAAGACTGTCGGCGTGATCAAGACCAATCCCGCGACAGGCGCGGAGAGCCTCGAACAGGCTGAAGTCTTGTCTGCCCGCGAGGGAGTTGTACTGAAATTCAGCGATCGCATCGAAACCGGCTCTCCCGGACGTATCGTGTTCGACAAAATTCCAGACGGTCTGAACGACCGGCCCACACTGTTTTTATCGCTCGACAATCGCGGTTCCCAGCAACAGGAACTGGAACTCAGTTATCTGACCGGCGGGCTCGCATGGAAAGCTGATTACGTCGCGGAACTGAGCGCCGGCGATGACCGGGTCGATCTTTCCGGATGGTTCACGATCGTCAACTCAAGCACAACCGTTTATCGCAATGCCAGACTGCAACTGGTTGCGGGCGACATCAATCGGGCGCGCCAGAATATGGCGACGGTCGCTTTTGCACGTTCGGACGCAAAGCGCGCGCCGGCGCCGGAAAATGCATTGCAGGAATCCTTTTCCGATTACCATTTATATACCGTAGAGCGACCGATAACGATTCTTGAGAACCAGACCAAGCAGATTGCATTGCTGTCCGCAAACAGTGTTCCGGTAAACCGGGAATGGTTATTGAAGGGCAGCGACTATTACTACCGCAACGCTCAGGGCCCAGCCGTTCAGGAAATGAAGGTCGGGATGTTTATTGAATTGAAAAATGAAAAAACCGCCCGGCTCGGCCTGCCCCTGCCTAGGGGCACTGTGCGGGTATACAAGAGAGATTCCGGCGGCAACATCCAGTTTGTTGGCGAGGACAACGTGAACCATATACCGGTAAACGAAAAATTGCGCCTAAAGCTAGGCGATGCCTTTGATGTAACCGCGCGACGGAAACAAACCGATTTCGCCAAGGTTGCCGGAAACGAAAAGTACGACTATGCGTTCGAGAGCGCGCATGAAGTCGTATTGAAGAATGCAAAAAAGGAAGCGGTCACGGTCTTGGTGCAGGAACCCATGCCGGGAGACTGGAGAATTCTTGCCGAAAATCATCCGCATGAAAAAGAAGCCGGCAACAGCGCCGTCTGGCGCATCAGGGTGCCTGCCGAAGGGCAGGCGACGCTTTCATATCGGGTGCTGGCGCATTACTGATGCTTGCGGGATGCACATGCGGCACTTTTCGTTATCCATGCTCGACAGATGGATCAAATCCGCAGCTCAATGTAGGCGAATACTTGTTAAAAGGGCAATGCGCAAGTAAAGAGAAGATTGAATCGACACAGCAAATAATTGCTGTGTCCGGGATGAAGATCTTTTGGGGGCGGTGCTTGGGAATTTTAGCGGGCGGCGCTGGCGGCAGATGTGGTTTGCATGATGCCGGCAAGCTGTGCCGACCACGGCTCCGTGACCGTGCGGATTTCGCGGTCGTTGGCCAGGATCATTTTCAAAAGGTCGATCTTGCGCATGCGCGAAGCGCCGCCCAAGGCTGGTACGGTTTCATTTTTCAGGCCGGATGTCTGACGCTCGCACTTGTTTTCAAGGCCGCTGAAGTTATCCCAATCATTGGCGCGCGCGGCCATGGCCATCTGACCTGTCAGGCTGGCGAGATTTTCATACATTGAAAGTACTTCATTGGAGGTCATATTATTCGCTGCCCAAAAAGAATTTTTGTTTTCTCTTCTTCTTAACGGACGCAACAATAATAACTTTAGGGTTTTTGAAAAAAATTTCGAATTATTTTTCAATGGCGCAATCACGGACCTGCTATTGCTTTTCTGCAATCGGCGTCAGCACGATTGATGTGGGCGACAGGATTTCCACATTAATCTTGCCCATTGGCCGGGATTCACGCCGAAACCATTTCTGCAATTCCCTTCCTCCCATTACACGCGGCGTTCCGTTGGAATTGGCGGCACGGCTGATATAGCCGGTAATAGGCAGCTGTCGATGCGGCACGATGATGCTGATTTTTTGCAGGTCGCCGCCGAAATGAGGGGCGTACTGTACTGGAACGTTAAAAAACCCCCGGTTCCAGTAGGTTTCCTGCAGAGTCAGCAGCATTGTTTCAGGAACAGCATGGAGCGGGACATTTTCCGTCCTATCCTGAATCTCCGGCTTAGCCTCATTCGCTATATCTTCGGACGGTTCTGGTTTGCCGGCTTCACCGGGTCGAAAGCGGGAAGAGCGTAGTACGTTCCAGTGCGGTTGGAGTTTTGCGATCATGCTGTCTTCAAGGCCGGCAGCAAGGTTAATGCGAAAACCGCCATAATGAAGCAGGCCATTATCCGGCAAGGCCAGAATGTCCACCTTTTTTCCAAGTGACAACAATTCACGAATGTTGTTGCTGTTACGCAGTTTTGCGGACTGGACCTGATTGGGGCGCTGATAGCTCAGCAGTGTGATGGAAAGCTGCTGCGTGGCTTTGCCGATGAACTGGATTTCGCCCTCGCAAACGAACGCATACAGGATATTTCGCTGCGTCGGCATTTCTTTCAGGTCGGGCGCAATTTCGCCATTCGCCAAAATCCAATGGCCGACTGGCTTAAACCCGATTTCCAGGAGACGGTTCATGGCAGTCAACGCTTATAAAGTGTGCATTTATAATGCCACAGATCAGGCGCATATGTTGTTTGTGCCAATTGACGGCCCACAAACAGGCGCGAAGATGGTTGCGCCGTTATCTTAACGGCTCACCGCCAGTTTCAGGCGGGAAAGGAATTCATCGCGCCCCAGCAGGTGAAGGCCGTCCAGTATTCTGATTTGCAGAGACCCCACTCCGCCTTCTTCCCTGATAACCTGTTCTGCCGCCCATTCTCCCACCACGCCCAGAAAAGCCATCGCGGCGGCCGTGGCGCGCCATGGGTCGGGCTGGACGGCGGCGAACGCGCCAACCATGGCCGTTGCGGAGCAGCCCATGCCTGTTATTCTTGTCATCCACTCGTGGCCGTTCGACAGGATAAGCCAGCGTCCCTGATGATCCAGCACGTGATCGTCGGCACCGGACACGCACACGACTCCTTGCGTGAAATGGGCAATATTTCGTGCGGCCACGATTGCCTGATCCGTGAAAGCATCGCTGTCCACTCCCCTGGTTGAGGACGAAAAACCGGCGACGCTCATCACTTCGGATGCATTCCCGCGAACTACGGTGGGGACGCCTGCCGCAAACAGTTCCGCTATCGACAAGTTTCGGTAGGCAGTCGCACCGGCACCGACCGGGTCGAGTATTACAGGAATGCCGCGCGATCTCGCTTTTTTAATCGCCAGTTTCATCGCCGTAATCCAGTCTGGCTCGAGCGTGCCGATATTCAAGACCAGCGCCTGCGCAATCCCCGCCATATCCTCGACTTCTTCAATCGCATGCGCCATCACGGGCGAGGCGCCCAGAGCCAGCAGCACGTTCGCATTGAAGTTCATCACAACGAAATTCGTAATGCTGTGCACCAAAGGCGAGTTCTTGCGTACCGCTTCAACGTCAGCCCAGAGATCGGCCGCGGTAATGTCAGTATTGCTCATAGTCGGAATGTTCCAAAATAAGAATTAGAACTGTTTGTGCAATGCAAGTAATCCTGCATCGGATTCATTCGGGCTCTTATGCCTACTATAAACAGGCTTTTGCTCTGTTACAACCGCTTGAAAGCCGCCTGAATCTGCTGCAGTCCTTCCAGCGCTCCCAGAGACAGACCGACTCCCTGCCTTTTTTCAATGTCAGGATGCTTCGGATTGATGCGGATCAGCGGAATATTCAACGATTCGCCCAGGCGCCGCACTGAAGGAATTTCGACGCCTGCGCCGATCTCCACCAACACAGGGTTCGATACTTCCAGGCGCCATGCATGCAATCGTGCCAGCTGAACCTCGGTTCGGGCTGGCAGCCAGGACCAATCATCGAACATTAGGACATTCGGTCTGGCCAGCAAGTCGCAGTGTGCGCAAAGCGGCAACTCGGACTGCAGCATGCATTGCTCTTCGTCGACCTCCGCATCGATTTCGCCAGCAGTCCAGATGGACTCGGAACAGGGGCCGCAGCATTGCATGTGGTGAAGCGACCCATGGATTTCGGCAATGCGCGACTCGTCAAAACCCGATTTCTGGAATTGCCCATCCACATTGCTGGTAAATACGAAAGCGCCGTGAGGCGTGTGAGCAGTCAGTTCCTGCAAAATGGAGAACCCTGCGTGAGGCACCGTGTCCCGGTACAGTTTCTGGCGTTGCCTATAGAATCCCCATGCCAGACGGGGAACTCGCGCGAGGGTTTTCGGATTGGCGATTTCGAAAAAATCGATCCCCTCCTTTTCCAAAGACGGATAAGTTTTCCAGAAACCATTGTTGCTGCGAAAGTCGGGCACCCCCGAATCGATGTTGATTCCTACGCCGGCGCCGATCAGAATGCCGTCCGCTTGCTTGATCAACCGGGCAGCCTCTGCAATGTTTTGTGCAATATCCATCTTTATTTCCAGGAAAGTTGCCAAAAATGCCAGTTTCGCACACTTTGATTAATGAAAAACAGATTTGCTGAAATATTGTAATTTTTTCTTGGGCTCGCTTCCCATTAAGAAAGACAATGCGTTAGAAGCATTTTTGTTCAAATGCCTCTAACGCAGTAGTTGGCTTTAGTTGCGAATCAAATGATCGAATGCACTCAACGCAGCCTTGGCGCCGTCGCCCATTGATACGATGATCTGTTTGTAGGGGCCCGATGTCGCGTCGCCCGCGGCGAATACGCCGGGTATCGAAGTGCGGCCATGGCTGTCGACCACGATTTCTCCGTGCTGGTTCAGTTCGACGCTATCGGCCAGCCATCCCGTGATTGGATCTAGCCCGATCTGGACAAACACGCCGTCGAGCGCGAGATGGCGGTTGGTTCCGGTTGCACGGTCTTGATAGGTGATGCCGTTGACCCTGCCGTCGTCGCCGGCAATCTCGATAATCTGGGCTTGTGTCTCTAGGGTAAGGTTGGGCAGGCTGAGCATTTTTTTCTGCAGGACCGTGTCCGCGCGCAGATGGGTGTTGCGCACCAGCATGGTGACGTGGTTGACGATGCCGGCCAGGTCGATTGCGGCTTCGACCGCGGAATTGCCGCCCCCGACCACGGCGATATTCTTCCCCTTGAACAGGGGGCCGTCGCAGTGGGGGCAAAAAGCCACGCCCTTTGCCATGTATTCCTGCTCTCCCGGCACTCCCAATTGGCGCCAGCGCGCGCCAGTCGCGAGGATAACCGTCTTGCTCTTCACCGAAGCGCCGCTGGCGAGCCGGATCTCGATCAAATCGCCCGGGATCAGCTTTTCTGCCCGCTGCGGAAGCATGACGTCGACGTCATAACTCCTGACGTTTTCCTCGAGCGCCGAGGCCAGTTTAGGCCCTTCGGTTTCCTTAACGCCGATCAGGTTTTCGATTGCCAGAGTGTTCAATACCTGTCCGCCGAAATTTTCCGCGATCAGGCCTATGCGAATTCCTTTGCGCGCTGTATAAATCGCTGCAGCCGCGCCAGCGGGGCCGCCGCCGATTACCAGCACGTCGAACGGTTCCTTGGCTGAAATTTTATCCGCCTCGCGCCGGGCGCCGCCGGTATCGATCTTGCCAAGAATCTCCTTCAGTCCCATGCGGCCTTGCCCGAACAGCTCGCCGTTCAGGTATATCGTGGGAACCGCCATGATCCGGCGCTAATTGACTTCATCCTGAAACAGGGCGCCGTCGATCATTACATGCGAAATGCCCGGATTCAGCGTGGACATCAGGTTGAGCGCCTGAACGACTTCGGGGCAATTCTGGCAACTGAGCGAGATGTAGGTTTCGAAGCGGAACGTTCCGTCTAGCGCGCGGATCTGCTCCAGCACTTCCGGCTCGGCCTTGGGCGGATGGCCGCCGACCTGCAGCAGCGCCAGCACCAGCGATGTGAACTCGTGGCCCATCGGAATAGCCGCAAAACGGATGTCAATCTTGCCGCCGGCGCGATTGATCGAAAACGACGGTTTGCGTTCGGCGTCGTCGCGGCGTTCTGTCAGCGAAATCAGATCGGACAATTCGGCAATGTCGCGCAGCATTGCTGTCATTTCATTCGATTTGGCGCTATCGTCGACGGACGAAACGATTTCGACCGGCTGCGTTAGTTTTTCCAGGTAGCTTTTCAGTTGCGTCTTGAGATTTGCG